>JAEEGL015572915.1_pt1 | contig 148469 bp, 147 predicted proteins | sample 9134231 | NCBI WGS metagenome assembly JAEEGL01 (sample SAMN16246548, study PRJNA631951) | gut metagenome | biome: gut microbiome; feature: rumen; material: fiber-attached | host: Bos | place: Iran: Karaj | collected 2018-10 | reverse complement strand
CCCATTCTGCGTTTAAAAGCAGTTGCGGTGCCTTCCGGGTTTAAAACGGCTTGTTTTCTTGCCGGTTCACCGACGAGTCTTTGGCCGTCTTTTGTAAAAGCGACATAAGACGGGAAAGCTTTACCGCCGATAGAATTACCTTCTGCTGAAGGGATAATGGTTGGTTTGCCACCTTCCATAACTGCTGCTGCAGTGTTAGATGTTCCTAAATCAATACCAATAATTTTAGACATAATTATTTCTCCTTGTGTTTATTTTCTTTTATATCTTGTTTTACTGCTTTTGGGTCTTCTTCCGGTGCTTTACCGACAACGACTTGCGCCGGACGGATAACCCTATCACCCATTTTTACCCCGCTTGAAATTTCTTCAAGAACAAGGCCGTCATCTTTAGGTGCGCAAGGGATGGTTGTTATAACTTCTTGAGTCATAGCATCATAGGGTTTGCCTTTGGCGCTGATAATTTGGACCCCTTGGGCTTTAAAGACTTTTGCAAATTCCTCAAATATCATTTTGAGGCCTTGCTTGATATGTTCTATATCCGCGTTTTTATTTTCCGCCTGTTTTTGTGCTTTTAACAAAACATCATATAAGGAAAGGAAACTAAGTATAACTTCTGTTTTGCCAAAGTTAATAAGTTCGGGTTTTTCTTTTTCAACGCGTTTTCTGTAATTTTCAAAATCTGCCTGAAGACGCACAAGTTGCCCAAAATACAAAGTGGCTTTATCTTGTTCTTCAGAAGACTGATTTTGCTCTTGCTCGCAAGATTCTTCTTGCTCAAGGTCTTGTTCTTCTTGTGTAAATTGCTCCTCTTTTTTATTATGTTTACTCATAGTTATTCCTTATGGTCTTCAAGGGATGCCTGCCAATTTTTTATTGTCATACCGAGCATTTCGCCAACGAAATTAACCAGCGACATCATCCTTGTATATTCCATGTGTTTTGGACCTACTATACCAAGCAGGCCGATTGTTCTATCCCCCACACTATAAGAAGAGGTTATAATACTAAGGTTTTTAAGTTCGCTCAATTCATTTTCAGAGCCGATACTTACACTAACCTTTTTGCCTTTATTATTTTTTAATTCCTGCATTTTTTCGCCAAGCAGGCCGGCAAATTTATCGCGTTCTTCTATAACGCGCATCATTTTGCTTAACTCATTATATTCATCTGATGAGACATTATCTAAAAGGGAACTCATGCCCTCTATATATAGTTGTTCGCTGTAAGTTTGCGCATTTATCATATCTTTTAAGATTTTACACGCAAGTTCGCAGAACCCATCTTCATCAGTATTGCCATGGCGCAGGTTTTCCCATAACACACGCTGGGCACTGCGCAAGGTTAAGCCAGATATTTGTTCATTTATATAGGCGTTTAACATTAAAAGTTTTGTGGGGATTACTATTCTATTCACCCTAACAGGCCAATGTTTAACAACGCCTTCGCTAGTCACAAGAACTGCTAATATATTGCAAGGACCAAGTGGCAAGAAATCAAGTCTTTGCACAACACTATCCTGCACATTACTGGTAAAAACAAAGCCCGCGCTATGCGTCATCGCTGATAGCATGCGGCAAGTGTGCACGAGAACACGATTAATCTCTTCATTATTTTGAGCGTATTCTTGTTCTATTCTTTGACGCTCTTTTAAGGCAATTTGTTGTATTTTAGATAAATAATCTACATAATACCTATAGGCCTTATCTGTGGGGATTCTGCCCCCTGAAGAGTGAACTTGGTGAAGGTAACCTTCATCTTCAAGTTTCTTCATTGTGTTTCTAATCGTTGCACTGGATACGCCCGGCAGCCCCTTTTGGGCCACTAATTCTGAGCCCACCGGCTTACGGGTTTGCACATATTCTTGTATAATCATACGAAGAATTTTTTCTTCCCTTTCTTTTGCTATTTCCGGTTTTAATATTCTCATATTTTACCCAAGCGTTCCTTTTTTGTTTTTTAGCAGTCTTTTAAACTGACTGCTAATATTGTAGAACATTTTTTCAAAATTGTCAATCCTTAGTTAAGAGTGCTAAAAATAAATTTTAAAAATTAGAGGTAAACGCTTTTTTTTGATAGAATAAAATTATGGATATTAATAGTTATAAAAAATCTAATTTTGGTTTGGCTTTTTCTTTTTTATCAAAAGAACAAAGAGAGGCCTTAAGTATTGTTTATGCTTTTTGCCGCTATGCAGATGACATTGTGGATGACCACATGGAACAAGCCCCCAAATTGCTTGAAGAATTAAGAGCAGATTTAACTATGCCAAATACAGAATTTGCTATTCAACTTGAAAAAGTTATAGAGAAATTTTCCATACCTAAAGAATATTTTTTTGATTTAATTGACGGCGTAGAATATGATTTAAAAACGCCTGTCCGTTTTGAAACTTTTAAAGATTTGGAGTGGTATATCTATAGAGTCGCAGGAGTTGTGGGGCTAATGTGCATCCATATTTTTGGTTTTAAAAATCCAAACACAAAAGAATATGCCATAACTCTTGCTAAAGCGGTGCAGATGACAAATATTTTAAGAGATATCGCCGAAGACAGCAAAATCGGACGCCTCTATTTGCCCCTTGAAGATTTAAGAAAATTTAATGTAACACAAGAAGATATCTTACAAATAAAAGATACCCCTCAAATATCAAAACTGCTTGCTTTTGAGAGAGAAAGGACCGAAGAATTTTACACTCATGCAAACCTTATTTTGCCAAAAGAAGATTTTAAAAATATGCTTGCAGCACGAGTAATGGGAAATGTTTACAAAGCAATTTTTAATAAAACAAAACCTTGTAAAATATTTAAACATAAATTAAAATTAAATAAGATACAAAAAATATTTGTCGTTTTAAAAACCTGGAGTCAACCGAAATGAAGTTATTTTTTATATTTTCTTTTATCTTTTTCTTCACTAATATTTTTGCCCAAGACACACAAAAATGCCTTAATAAAAGCAAAGAGTTTTTTGAACAAAAAGAATATTCTTATGCACAAAAAACTTTGGAAAGTTGCCTAAAAAATGATCCTAAGAATGTAGATGTTTTAGTGAGTCTTGGCGGTGTTTGTATGAAACAAAATAACTACAATGAGGCCATAAAATATTTTAAAGAATCTTTAAAAAATATGGCAAAAACTTCCCCTTATGTTTCTTATGTCTATGCAAGAATAGGCGACTCTTATTCTCACTTACAAGATTTTACACGCGCCGCAAATTATTATGAGGCCTCTTTAAATTATGAGCCGGCAAATATAAATTCTTTAGTGGGAAAAGGTATTTGCGAAGAAAAAAAAGGAAATATACAAAAAGCAGCAGAATATTTTAAAAAAGCACTTGCTGTAGATTTTACTAATTTAATAGCAAGAGAAAGATTGATTGCTTTAGAACCGCAAGTTCTTTCCTACGAAGAGCTTATAAGCACTATGAAGGAAAGAAATATTCTTGACCCAAACGCCGTAACTTATCAACCGCAAGATTTAGATTTGTTAACTAAAATGATTAATGCAGAAAGAGATAATGCTATTACTTACCTCAGCAGCAAATATAATAATAGAATCCCACTCGGTTTAATTATTGAGAAATTCCCCGGTAAAATATATTCCCGCAAAATACTTACTTACAGCGGTTATAAAGACTTAATGTTTTTACTTTCAAAAGAAGCCATTGATTTCTTTATTAAAAATAAAGTTTACAAAAGCGAAATTTTAAAACTACGCGACTTGAACGGAAATAATATTTTTACCGATAAAGGCCTTTTGACAGAAGAAGGTCTTGTTGCTTATACCCAAAGTTTAAGTGGGAAAAAAGCATATTTGTTGCCTTCTGAACCTATACCCTCTACATCTAAAAAAGCAGAAATGAAAGTGCAAGAATTATTGAAACAAGGTTATATGGAAATTACAATTCTGGAATATGCTTATATAATGGAAAAATCGCGCTGCAACGAACAAACTTTAATAAAAACCGGAGTAAAAATTATACAGGGAGCCCCTAACAGAAATAGATTTTTAATAATTGATCAAATAAAAAAACCTTCTAAATTTGATTGTCCTGCTGACACACAGGTATGTTACTATAATATGGTTATGGAAAAGAGAAAACAAAAAAAAGACAGAGATAATACTCCTGTTTATACTTCCACTTTCGGAACAGGAGCAAAAGCATCCCCTCCTATTTGTAAAGAAGATGGGACCTTGGAAATCCTTGGAATATAAAACTAATATTAAAATGTAAAAAAATTCCCCGGCTTTTATACCGGGGAATTTTTATATTTATAACCTTATTTTATTTTTTGCAAATTCCGGATTTATACATTTTTAAAAACAACTCTTGATCTACCTTGGAAACTTCTTCTGTTTGGCGACCACCTCTCATTGAAAAAGATCCTTCTTCAATAGAGATTTTAGGGCCATATTGTGCAAGAAGATTAGAATAGGGCTTTATATGTTGCGCAAGTTGTTCGGCCGTTAAATTGCAGGATAAAGAATGGTCTTCTGTTTTGCCGTTTCTTGTAATTTTTAAAGTAAAAATTACTTGGCAGGCATTATCTTTAACAGAACTATCTATTCCGCGAGTAATTTTAACTTTATCACTAAGAGAAAGCTCTTCTTTACCGCTTCCCAATCTCATATTTTGATCTTTGCTTTTGCTTATTTGTTCGCACTCACTTAAAGCAAACAAAGTGCCTTGATATTTATAAGAAGGACTATAAGTCGCTCTTGTTTCGTCAGATAATAACTCGCCAAGCTCGTCAAAACCGGATATAGAAGATAATTCATCATCGTTTAACAAAATATGAAAACCTTGCAAAACGACATGACATTTACCCTTTTCTTTTCCTTTTATTTTGGCTTTATTCATTTCCATACCCATAACTTCAAGAACTTCTGTATCGGGTGTGCAAGTTTTTAAGGAGTTCTTAAATTTATCGGAGAAAGCTAACATTTTATGTTCTATTTCTTTTTGTCTTTTTTCTATTTTTGCGTGAGCATCTTGAGGTATTTCTGCTTTACAAAATTTATTTGATATTTCACCTATGGCTAAATCAAATTCACGCGCTGTTAGTGTGATTGAAAAAATTCCTTCAATGGTTCTTTTTTTCTTTTCCGTTGAAGTATCGTTCATAATATCAAATAATTTTTTTTGCCACTCTTCTGGTATTTCGCAATTTGATTCTGTTATTGTTAGGCCTAAATCATGTTTCATAAGAATTTGGCATTTGTCATCTTTTTTACCTTTTACAATAAAGTCAAATTTAAAAGAAGAAGTATCAACATCACCCGCAAACATTTTGATTGTTGAAGCAGACTCTTCTACCATATCTGGATTTTTGGCAAAAAGTTCTTCTTCATACGGAGTGCAGTTCAATACGGCATCTTTTAACCCTTCACTAAAATAATATGGTTGGGCTTCTCTTTTATCATTAGTAGCGTTTAAAGCCCCTTCTATACTATTTGCTATATTGGCAACCACATTTTCAGGCGTAGAGTTGCCTTCTTCCAATTCAATATTCGGCTTGGATTCTTTTTGCGAACAAGCACAAATACTAAAAACGACAAAAAACATTAATAATATTTTTTTCATAAAAGTTCCTCCATAAATGAGAATACTATATTACTAGATTTAAAGCAATAATTTAATTTACGGAGGTGATAAATGTCCGATTTTATCTTCAGTAGTAAAAGGGGTTTTGATATAAATAGAAGCGACTTCATCCATACCCCATGATTCTTTGGCTTTTTTTATACTTTTATAAAGTTCCAAGGCCTCTTCACGCTTGCCTAAAACATCATAAACTTGGGCAAGTCTTAAAAGATTATTCATTTGCCAACGGCTCATTTCTTGTTTTTTGGTAGCCAAAATACTTTCTTCAAAAGTTTTAGCGGCCTCTTGCCACAAACCTTGCGCCATATAAGAAGTGCCGATTGCGCTATAAGTGCGGGCTATATAAATTTCTTTATAAAAATCTTCCTTGCCGATTTTAGATAAGAATTTGCGGGCAGAAGAAATAACTTCATCATAATTTTTGTTTTCATAATCGGTAATAATAGAAACAAATTCAAAAAGAGGATTTTGCGGATATTTTTGGCGGACTTCACTTATCAATTTTGCAGCAAGTTCGGGGTTATAATATTTTTCATTATGGATAGAAATTTCTACAAGTAAAAGTTTAGCCGTATCGGAAGAAAACTCCCCTTTGTCCTTTATTATATTTAGATAATCTATACCTTTTTGCGCATTGGCACTGCCAACAAGTTTTGCAAGAACTTTAACAACAGCAGGGAGAGTGCCGGCATAATATTGATAGATAGCTTCCCCAAGGTAAGCGTCATACATTTCAGGTGAAAGTTTTGCCGCTTTATTCATATATTTTATGCCTTTTTTGCCGGAAAAATAGGCCTTTATATATCTGCGGTTAGCAAGATCAAAGCGAGCCTTAACCCCGTAAATACCACCAAGGGCAAGATAATCTTGTGCGGTTGCGTCGTTTTCTTCAATAAATTCTTTTATACCTTCAATGGAAGAAGAAATTGCTTTTTCAAAAATTTCCGTTTGAGCGGGGTTGCTCTTTTCAAATTCATATTCAAAACGGGCCCACTCTATCATGGTTTTACCGAACAAAGCAATAGGATAATTGGGGCTTTTTTCAAGAATATAATTTATATCTTGCTCGGCTGTTTGAAAATCTAAATTATAAATAGCCGCTACGCCACTGCGCGCTTTTTGCATATAATCAGGCGGCATAGTAAAAGCATTACCTAATACAAATGCTAGAGATAATAAAAAACACAGGGAAAGTTTTCTAAACATTCTTTTCAATTTTATCTTTACCGAAATAAGGACGCAAAGCTTCAGGGATAAGGATGCTTCCGTCTTTTTGCTGGTAATTTTCCAAAATAGCGGCAAAAGTTCTGCCTACTGCGATACCGCTTCCGTTTAAAGTATGCACGAATTGTGTGCCTTTGCCGTTTGCTTCTTTATAGCGAAGGTTCATTCTTCTTGCTTGGAAATCTGTGCAGTTAGAACAGGAAGAAATTTCCCTAAAACAATTTTGGCTTGGGAACCAAACTTCCAAATCATAAGTTTTAGCGGAACTAAAACCCATATCACCGCTGGAAAGTAAAACTCTTTGATAAGGCAGACCTAAAGTTTGCAAAACTTTTTCTGCTTCACAAGTCATTTTTTCAAGAATTTCCATAGATTCTTGCGGTTTGCTTAACCACACCATTTCCACTTTATTAAATTGGTGATTTCTTATTAAACCGCGGGTATCTTTACCATAAGCACCGGCTTCTTTTCTAAAACAAGGGGTATAAGCGGTAAAAGCTTTAGGTAAATCTTTTTCCTGTAAAATCTGTCCACGATATAAATTGGTTAAAGGAATTTCGGCTGTAGAAATAAGATATTGGTCTTCTTCCCCTTCCAAGTGATACATGTCTTCTTTAAACTTAGGAAGCTGCCCTGTGCCAAGTAACGCGGAAGCATTGATAATGGCAGGAGGCATGTATTCCATATAACCGGCTTGAGTATGCAAATCTATCATAAAATTTATTAAAGATCTTTCTAAACGGGCACCATCCCCGCGTAAAAGAGCAAAGCGGCTGCCTGATAAAACAGACGCCGTTTGAAAATCTAAAATGCCAAGTTCTTCACCTAAAGCGTGGTGGTCTTTAGGTTCAAAATCAAATTTTGGCAAGGGCAAAGTATTTTCTTTTACAATAACATTTGCGCTTTCATCCGGACCAACAGGAACAGAAACATCCGGCAAGTTCGGTATCATAAGCATAAGTTTATCTATTTGGGCTTTAAGTTCGTTCATTTTAACATCAGACTCAGCCATTTCGTCTTTTAAAAGATTGGCTTGTTTCATAATTTCTGCTGCAGCTTCCGGCCCTTCTTTAGCACGAACAACACCGATTTGTTTTGATAAATTATTGCGTTTTGCTCTTAAATCTTCTACTTTTTGAAGTTCTTTTTTATATTCTTGATATAAATTAACAACTTTAGCTGCCTCTTCTTTTAATTTAGTGTTTCTGTTGCCAAGGCGTTCTTGGACTTCTGTAGGGTTTGATACTAAAAATTTAATGTCTATCATAAATCTCCTTTTGTTAAATCTTCAATAGAATAAGGTTTTGGAAAATATTTTTTTAAAGAATCTGTTTTTTCTTTGCTTTCATCAACAACAAGAGAGGCAAGAGTATCTGCGCTAACCGGCAAAAAGAACATCTGCCTAACTAAAAAAACAGCTATTAATAGAAAAATTGCTATCAATACTATCCAAAAAAACGGACCGATTTTAGGTTTTTCTATTAAAGTATTTTCTTCCATTTTGTAATCTTTATATAAATATCCTTTATAAATTTGGGATAAAATATCCCTTAAATACTATTATATCACTTTAATATTTAATAAAATATAAGTATGGATAAAAAAACAACAGAAATTTTAAAAAGAGCAAAAAAGATTAAAATGCTGATTACAGATGTTGACGGCGTTTTAACGGATGCTACTATGAACTTTTTTGCAACTCCTTCCGGAAAAATTGCAGAAGTAAAAAAGTTTTGTGCTTATGACGGCCTTGCCTGCCATATGCTAAGAGACGGCGGTATAAAAAGTGCCATAATAACCGGCGGGAATGCCCCCGCAACAGAAAACAGAGCCGCAAGTTTAGGTATGGATTTTTTATATTATAATTTCCTTTCAAAAGGAATTGCCTTAAAAGATTTACTTAAAAAATCCGGCTTAAAAGCAGAAGAAGTTGCTTTTATAGGTGATGATTTTATTGATATGCCCGCTATGCTTGAAGCAGGACTTGCCTGCGCTGTTAAAAGTTCTATACCGGAAGTTAAAAAAATTGCCCACTATATAACAAAAAGAGAAGGCGGTAAAGGTGCTTTTAGAGAAGTGGCAGAGTTATTATTAAAAGCACAAGGCAAATGGAAACAAACCCTTGAAAATGCAAAAATCGGAAATATCGGAAAAACCCCTAAACCAAAACTTCAGGTTGTTGATTATAAACAAAAATAATCTTTAGTTTTGTTAAATGATAAAATATATATAGGGGATTATATGGATATATCGCATCTGAGTTTTGTATTATTAACTATTATTGTTCTTTCGGCTTTGTTTTTGCCTTTTTTGTGGCATAAGGCAGAAGAAGAACTTGAAATATTTTTATTTTGTCTTGGTGTGCTTGCCGCAACGGCAAGTTCTTGCTGGTCTTGGGACTTAATAAAACATACTCTTGCCCACCCTATAGCAATTTCACTAGCCGTATTAATCACAGGTTTATTATTTAATTTCTTTAAAGACAAAATAACCTATTGTGTGGAATTTTGTTCCGAAAAATTCGGCCTAAAAAGAACAATCTTTTGGGCTGTTGTTTTATTATCTTTTCTTTCAAGTATCATAACGGCAATTATTGCTGCTTTAATTTTGTGCGAAATCGTTTTTGCTTTAAGAATTAACCGCAAAGATTCCTTAAAAGTTATTGTTATGGGCTGTTTTGCTATAGGTGTAGGTGCCGTTTTAACCCGTATAGGAGAACCCCTTTCCGTAATAGTTATTGATAAACTTTCCGGTCCGCCACATTATGCCGGTTTCTTCTTTTTACTTAAACTTTTATGGCCTTATATTATACCGGCAATTTTATTTTTTGCTTATATGGCAAGCCGTATTTCCGGCACTCAAAATAAAACTAAACAACGCATGGAAAAAGAAACTTTTAGTGTTATCTTTTTGCGTGCGGGAAAAATTTACCTTTTTATTATGGCTCTTGTTTTGTTTGGGGAAGGTCTTTCCCCTCTTGCAAGGGCTACTATACAGAAACTTCCGCCAAGTTTTCTATATTGGGCTAACTCTTTTTCCGCAATTTTAGATAATGCAACTTTAGCAGCAGCAGAAATTGTGCCGGAAATGACAACGGCACAAATTGAATTTTTACTTATTGCTTTAATTATCTCAGGAGGGTTTTTAATACCGGGCAATATACCGAATATTATTTGTGCCTCAAAATTTAAAATTAAAAGCAGCGATTGGGCAAGACTTGCTTTGCCTGTTGGACTTGGTATAATGTTTATATACTTTATTATTCTTAATATATTTGCTTAACTATATGTAAGGAGAAAATAATGATAGAAAATTCCGAAATTGTTTTGCGTTTAATAACCGCTTTAGTTTTTGGCGGAATTATAGGGCTTGAAAGACAATATCACGATAAACCTGCCGGCTTTGCAACCAATACTCTTATTTGTGTAGGTTCAGCCGTATTTGCTTTGCTATCCATACTTTCTGCTTATTATCTTGGCGGTGATCCGGCAAGAATTGCCGCGCAAATTGTGGCCGGTGTCGGCTTTTTGGGTGCCGGTTCTATTTTAAGAGATGGCAATAAAATTTCCGGCTTAACTACCGCTGCCGGTATTTGGCTTGTAGCAGCTGTCGGCATGGCTGTTGGCTACGGTCATTACTTTATCGGTGCGGTGGCAACCGGTTGTGTTTTAGGATTACAACTTTTTGTGCGCAAATTAATGAATACTTTTGATTATGTGCAACTTTATGATTCTTTAACAATAAAATGCACACCAAATTGGAAATTTGTAGAAAAAATAAAATCCGTTTTTAAAAATAATGATGCTGAAATTATTAAGGAGGAAGTCTATAAAGAAAATGGCTTACTTGTTTTGAAAATGGTTGTAAATATGTCTGCAACTAAATATCAAAATATTGTAAAAGAGTTGGCACCTTTAGAAGATGTCAAATCAATAGACAAATAATTATGAGTGAAACTATAACTAAAAATGTACCCCTATTTAATTTAAAAGAACAACATGATAGTTTAAAAAAAGAAATTAATCAAGCTGCTTTAGAGGCCTTAAATTCTATGAAGTGGTTGCTTGGTCCTAAAACCCAAGAATTTGAACAAAATTTTGCAAAAGCATTAAATGCAAAATATTGTATTACCTGCTCCTCCGGGGCAAGTGCTATACAAATTGCTTTAATGGCAGCCGGTATCGGCAAAGGCGATGAAGTTATTACAACACCTTTTACTTTTGTGGCAACAACAACCTCAATTACTTTAACAGGGGCAACCTTTGTTTTTGCCGATATTGACCCAAAAACTTATGAACTTGACCCCGAAGATGTTAAACGCAAAATTACTTCTAAAACAAAAGCAATAGTTCCGGTGCATTTATATGGCTACCCCGCCAATATGCCGGCAATTATGAAAATTGCTAAAGAACACAATTTAAAAGTTATTGAAGACTGCGCCCAAAGCCACCTTGCTATGTGCGAAAATAAATATACAGGCACTTGGGGCGACGCCGGTGCTTTTAGTTTTTACCCAAGCAAAAACCTTGGCGGTTGCGGGGATGGCGGTGCAATTATTACTAATGATGAAAAAATTGCCCAAGCCTGCCAAAGCATACGCCACAGTGGCAGAAGTGTAGGCAAGGCCTATGAATATGACCGCGAAGGTTCAACTTTAAGAATGGACGAAATCCAAGCCGCTATTTTAGATGTTAAACTTAAACACCTTGCAAAGTGGACTGAAAACCGCCAAAAAGTTGCCGCCCTTTACAGAAAACATTTAGCAGGTATTCCTCAAATAACACTTCCGCCACAAGCACCTAAAGGGTGGAGCCAATGCTATTATGTTTTTACTATCCGCGTTAAAGATAGAGATGCTTTAAGTGCCTATTTAAAAGAACACGGCATTGGTAATGCGGTTTACTATCCTGTTCCTTTGTATAAACAACCTTGCTATAAACATTTAAACTGCAAGACGGAAGATTACCCCAATACCGAAAGTGCCGCAAAAGAAGTTCTTTCTATTCCGATGTTTCCGGAACTGAAAGAAGAAGATGTTATTTATGTGGCAAAAACAATAAAAGAGTTCTATAAATAAAATGTATTTTATTGACTCCCACGCCCATATTAACGACGAAGCTTTTGATAAGGACCGCAAGGATGTGATTGAAAAAACACTCCTTGCGGGTGTTAAAAATATAGTGGAAATTGCCTGCGAAGAACCCGAGTGGCAACAGGCAGTTGATTTATGCGCAAAATATCCTGATGTGTTTTGTGCCGTCTGTGGTATCCATCCGATTTATGCTTCGGCAAGAACGGAAGAACAAATAAAAAAATTAAAAGAGTTTTTAAAAAATCCTATTTTTAGAGCCGTTGGCGAAATCGGCCTTGATTATGCTTGGCTAAATTCAAGCACGGAAAAACAGCAACAAGATGTCTTTGAAGAAATGCTTGGTCTTGCTAAAGAAATCAATAAACCCGTTGTTTTGCATTGCCGTAAAACAAATGCTCCCGATGATTTTAAGGCCTATGAAGATTTGTTTAGCATAATGAAAAACCACGACGCACAAGGCGGAATCTTCCATTGTTTCAGCGCAAGATATGAAGACGCAAAACGAGCTTTGGATAGAGGTTTCTTGCTCGGATTAAACGGCGTGATAAGTTATAAAAGAAATAATGATTTAAGAGATGTTATTAAAAAAATCGGTATAGAACATTTTGTTTTGGAAACTGATTGCCCCTACTTACCGCCGCAAACAAAAAGAGGACAAAGAAATTCCCCGCAAAATATACCGGAAATCGCCGAATATTTGGCAAATTTATTAAATATTTCTATCGAAACTTGTGCGCAAATTACAACCCAAAACAGCAAAAAATTTTTTAACTTTAAATAAAATTTTATAAATATTTCAAGGATAAAAATGTTTAAAAAACTTTTTCTTAAAATCGTCAATAAAAAGAAAACAAAAAATTTTGATTTCAGTAAAACCGAATCTATATTATTTAAAGTTGGCGATAGAATCGGAGATAGCGTAATTATAACTTCCGCCCTTAATCAGTTAAAACAAGCTTTTCCAAATATTAAACTTGGGTATTTTGTATCTAAGCATAATGAATTTATTTTTAAAAGTTCTTCCTTAAATATTACTTGTATAAAAAGTTTTTGGGATTGTCTTAAAAACAGAAAGAAATGGCAAATTATTATCAATATGGAACCGGCTTTTACAAGCAAACAATTATTACAATATTTTTTGCTTGCTCCGCAATATACTATTGCTTTTCCTAAGGTATACAAGAAGTATTACAATAAAGATACGGTTATTACCGATTTATATATTGAACAAGTTTGCCATTTTTCCAAAATATTATCTTTAACACCTTTTAAAGATTTTGTAAAAAATATTCCTGTTTCTTATGTCTTACCGGAAATCCCTCAAAAAAATATATCCGAAGCATATTCTTTATGGAATAAAAAAATAAAAATACTTGTTTGTCCTAAAGGGGCTTTTAGAAAAATAGACCCTGGTATTCTTTATAAAGCAATATCTGCTCTGCCTAAAGAAATATTAGAGGATTGTCATTTCTTGATATCTCTTACACAAAAAACAGAAGATTATGAAATTTTACAAAACATTAAGCATTGCACTTTAACTTTTGCTCCTTCAACAAGTATACAAACTTTTACTAGTCTTATAAAAAGTGCTGATATCGTGTTAAGTGTTGATAGCGCCCCTGTTCATTTGGCTGTTGCTTATAATAAATATTTGATTGCGTTATTTTTAAATTATAAAGATAATCTTCGCTGTTTTGCACCGGAAACAAACGATAGAACAACCCTAATAACAACAAAAAAAGAATATTTCCAAGCAGAAAAAATATTCAAAGATTTTGATATTCCAAGTATTACAAACGCTTTAGAAAAATACATATCTCTTATTAAAAAAACCCCGCTCTCTTAGAACGGGGTTTTTATTTTTGCTAAAAAACTACATAAGTCTATCGTGGAAAGTTTCTTGAGGCGTTTCATCCATATCTAAAACCTGATAAGGTATTGCGGAAAAATCAATTTGCGTTAAATCAATTCTTCTGATTGCAGAATTATACATTGTGCGGTAATAAAATGTCGGATGGGTTAAATCGCTTACCGCTGTCCACTGGGTTGCGCTTGGCATATTGGGAACTTTTTCACCGGGTGCAAATTCCGCACCGATTGGCAAATCAAAATTATTTAAGATATGAAAAGCCTGCGTAATGGCGCCGTATTTATCCTTTGGCACAGGTGCTGTTTGTGTATAGAAAAAAGCGCGCACAAGGCGTGAAGGCGGTGTTAAATCACCGGGCAAACCAGTCAAATTTGTGCCACCGCCGAGCGAAAACAAATGGACTTGCCCCATAGTTTTATTGGGCGTTTCTCCGCCGGATAAGTGGATATAATTGTTTAAGTTTGCCTGATGCCACGGAAAACTTGGCGAGTTTGTAAAAACTCTTAAATTATTTTCGTAAATATGCCTTTGGCCTTTATCTGTTATTTCCAAAACAACGCTTCTGCCTGTATTATCGCTGATGCGCCAATGGCCTGTTGCATAATTGCCGTTTTTATCGGGCTTACCTATTGGTATAATTTCAATTTTTTCAAGTCCTTTTAAGGCCTCATCTACGCTTGCAAAATTGGTTAAAATATAACGCACCAACTCGCCGTCGCTAACGGATTTTTGAGCGTGTTTTGCATTGTATGGTGTAAGACTGCCAAAACCGGCAAAGTAGAAAATACCGGCGTTTAAACCTTTCTCATTTACGCCTTCGGCTACAAATTCCGGCTCCACGGTGCTGGCACCGACTGCGCCATATTTATTTATCCAAGAATGACCGTTTTTACCTTGCGGTGTTAGCGCAGTATTTTTTTGCCCACGTGGCATAATAATAAGTTTGCTGTTTAAATTACCGCCTTTCCATTCAATAGTGCGGGCAAGAACTTTGGTGCCGTCTGCTGCGGTAATTTGAATACCGGTGCAGGCATTTATGGCTTGAGTGTTTGCTAAAAGCATAAAAGTGCTGATAGCAAGTGTTATTAGTTTTCTCATTATACCCCCCTAACTTCTTTTTATTAGTTTTTACAACAAATAAAGCATAGCAAAAAGTTTTAAATTTGTCTAACTTTTATAATATAGGTCTTTAGCCCCAGAACAGAGTAGGCCTAAATTACATCTAAAATAGGCCTTTTGTCCCTTGAGAAACGCATAAACTTATATATAGAATTTTATTAGCAGTAAGGCAGTATAAAAAAGGAGAAATTATGAAAAAAATAAAAATTCTTATCGGAGCATTTTTATTAGTTGCTCTTTTTGGTGCAAACACTTTTGCCCAAACGGATATGAGAAGCTCTATCCTAGCTCTAGGTGAAGATATGGGTCAAACCATATCTAAACAATTAAATCAAATAAAACAAGAACAAAAACCCACCGGCTTTATAACAAAACTAAATTTTAATCCTGTTTATTTAGGCGATTCTTTTACTCCTAAATCTTCCGCAGAAACCTTTAAACTTGTTTTACCCGAAAGTCTAAAAAGTTCCCTGTTGCCTGAGCAAGACACCTGGACAACAGACGGAATTTATTTTATGGTAGAAGCAAAATTCCCTTATTTAAATATCACTGTAAAATCTGATGGCAAAAAGGTGCCGATGGTGGTTTCTGCCGTCATAAGCGAAGCAAATTTTACAAATTATTCTCAAGAAATGTTGGAAGAAATGAGAAAAGAACTTGCCAACCGCACAGATGTTACTCTTGAAGAATTTAGCACGAATGCTTTACTTTTAACTTATAAAGTAAACGGTAAAGAGTTTAAAAGATATTTAGGCATCTATCAACCTACTTCTTATCTAACAAAGTTAAACAAAAATGTTACAGAGCAACCTTTAGGCAAAACTTTTACTATAACGAATTATGAAAATAGATTTGCTGTTTCTATCCCCGGGCAATATGAAGCAACAAGAAAATATTGGGACACAAGAGAATATTTATCTTTTAGATTAGTAAATAGTTTTTATAATGCCGCAACTGATACAACTGACTTAATTATCTCTATTTATAACGACAATCCGCTTGTAAAACAAGTTCCTATTCAAATTACCGAAGAAGATTGCAAAGTGTTTTTAAGTTATAAAATTGATAATATTAATCATATTAAAACAGACAAAAAACTTATTGCTATAGGAAAATAATTCATAACTTCTCTCCAAAAACAACAAAAACCCTGCTCTTTAAAAGAACAGGGTTTTTTATTGCTAATATTTTTGTGTCAAATTTAGTTTTGTTTTGCAGCGCGGCGGGCTTTGCGTTTATCAAGACGTTCTTGCTTAGTTGCGCGCCTTTTATAGCCGCCGATTCTATCGGGCAAGGCGGAAACTTCTTCATCCACTGCGCCGTTCCACTCAAATTCTTTACCACAGGCAATAATTGTTGCGCCTTCGGTAATACCTTCTTTTTGTAGGGCTTTTTCAAGCCCAAATTTTTTAAAAATTCCGCGGAGTCTCTGCACCGCTTCGGGCTGGGAAAAATTTGTCATAGCAATAAATTCTTCTATTTTTTTGCCTGTGATTTGAAAAGTATTTTCATCCACTTTGTTTAAAACAAACATCGGTTCTACCAAGTGAACTTTTGGCAAAACTTTTTCCTTTTTCTTTGCTATCACAATGGGTGCTTTGGAAAGTTCTTTAACAATAGTGTCCAAAACTTTACTTAAACCAATTTTGCCTGCTGCGGAAATAAAGAAAATATTTTCCGTTTTTAATTTCTTTTTTAATTTTTCGTAAATTTCTTGGGCGCCGTCAATATCTTTTTTGTTTATAACTAAAATGCGCGGTTTTTTGGCAAGGTTTTTATCAAAAGTTTTTAACTCTTTTTGAATAACTTTTATTGATTTTTCAGCGGATAAATCTTCATAACCGAAAGGATCAACAAGATGAACTAAAACTCTTGTTCTTTCAATATGTTTTAAAAATTGGTGGCCAAGGCCTTTGCCAAGACTTGCGCCCTCAATAATACCAGGAATATCCGCCACGACGAAACTTTTGCCTTTGTGGCTTGCAATACCGAGATTCGGGTTTAAAGTTGTAAAAGGATAACCCGCAATTTTCGGGCGTGCTGCGGAAACAGCCGTCAAAAAGGTGCTTTTGCCCGCATTAGGAAAACCGACAAGGCCAACATCTGCAAGCACTTTTAATTCTAAGATAAGAGTTTTTTCTTCGCCTGGTTGGCCGTTTTCTGCAATTCTTGGAGCGGTGTTAAAACGGCTTTTGAAACTTTGGTTACCACGCCCACCGCGACCGCCTTTTGCGATAATAACTTCCTCGCCGGGTTTTGTAAGATCGGCTAAAACAATGTCGTTTTCTTTTATAATTGTGCCAAGCGGAACGAGAATAATTTTATCTTTGCCGTTAAGGCCGGTTTTGTTATAAGTGCCGCCCTTTTCGCCGTTTGGGGCTTCAATATGAGGGTTGTAGGCAAGGTCTTGTAAAGTAGTGATATTCGGTTCTGCTTTAAAAACAATATCGCCGCCCTTGCCGCCGCTGCCGCCATTTGGCCCGCCGAACTCAATAAACTTTTCGCGTCTAAACGAAAGGCACCCGTCGCCGCCTTTGCCGGCTTTGACATAAATTTTAACTCTATCTATAAAACTATTTGCTTGCATATATTTTATTGTAGCAAATATTTTTTGTTAGGTTTGCCGTATTTCCCTTTAACTCTTGTTTCTTGTAAAAAAGTTATGCCCTTGCTCGAAAGACCATTTTTTGATAAACTATATTAGAATCATTCCCAAAGTTTATAAATGGGAAAGTCCTATTTTTTCAAATAAGTAGATTCTCCCCCTCTAAACCCTTGGAATGACGAATGTTGTTTTAATCAAAATAAAAGGAAAGTTTATGAAGAATAAAGGTTTTACTCTTATAGAGATATTAGTAGTTGTTTTAATTTTAGGTATTTTAACAGCTATTGCTTTACCTAAATATCAAACAGCAGTAGATAAATCCTCTTTTGCGGAATTAAATCTTGCTGCCAGAAATGTATCCCACGCCCAAGAAATTTTTCATTTACAAAATGGATATTACACTACAGATTTAGATGATTTAGCTATAAAACTTCCCGGAGGGGAATTCCAACACACCTATGCTACTATAGGAAATCAAGAAGACTATAGCTATGTCAAAACAAGCAGACCGGGGTTAAACAATCATTGTGTATATTACTTTAAAAACAGCCAAAATTTCCCTGGGGAAATACATTGTGAAGCATTAAAAGATAATGATAGAGCTGCCCGTCTTTGCACAACTTTGGGCGGAGAAAGAATCCCCGGCAGTTTGACAGATAATTACAACACCTATGTCTTAAACGGATCGGGAAACGGCGTTTCAAGTTCCGTTGCTAATGCTATGAATAGTTTACAATGTTCTGAAGAGGAAACCAGCGGTAATAAATCTTGCCAAGTAACTAAATATGAAAACTCCTCCGTAAAAACAGTTTGCACTAAAAAGAACGATCCTAATACCTGTAAGCATTATATTTACGACAAAAATGCTTATACTTGGGAATGCGACGCCTCTAAAAGTAAATTAGTGGATGGTTCTTGTATCCCTACCGCAACAGGAACCTATTTAAAGAGATGGGACGAAGATGGCAACAGAATAGAAATGCAATGCGATAGTTTTGATGCAAATAAAAACGCCTGTTCCCAAATAGCAGAAAGAACTTACAATGCTAACAGCACAAAAATAGAAGCAGACAGACGCTACTGCGCAGAATATGATGCAAACGGCGGATGCCTTGCTTATCAACAAAATAAAGGGTATGACTCCTTTGGCAATCTTAACAATTCAGATAGTGCCAGTTTAATGACTTCTAATGCTCAAGCAGGTTCTTTAGATTATTCAAACTCTACTACTAATTGGACCCAGGTTAATTGTGCAACAGTAGATAGCGAAGGCGCTTGTCTTTCTTATAAAGACGGCTGGTTTACAACCAGTAATTGGGATGAGAATAAAAGAGAAACTTATAAAGAAATAAAATTCTGTAGCGCTGTAACAGCCGATAGAGAATGTGCGGAAGTTAAAAGCTATACAACTATGGAAGGTTCTTATAACGCTAACGGAAAACTTAATAATATAAGTGTTCAGGAGTGTAACGCAAAAGATGCTGCCGGCAACTGCACCAGCATTAAATCTTTAAAGAATACGGAATATACTTGGAACGGCCCTTCTAATAAAGCATCTGCAGAAGTGATCACTCACTGCTCTTCATACGATTCAAGCAATAATTGCACCCAGTATAAACCCGCAACAAGTACCTATAGAACTTTTACTGACGATTATAAAACGCAAACATCCTTTACACAAGTAACCTGTAATAAATATACAGGAACAAATTGCACCGGCGGTTGGAAAGTTGTTTATACCCCTATGGTTAACGGCAAAGATGATGTTGCTAATAGGGTAACAATAGATAATTGCAGCAACGTAAACACCACCACCGGCCAATGCTTAGATTAATAAAAGTGCTTATTTAAAATATTTGGAAGACAAAAAAGACGGCTTTTAAATTAAAAAGCCGTCTTTTTTTAGGTTCGACTCCCCGGACAGGTGTTTTATTTTTTAGATAATTTTTCTAGTACAAGCATAAACTTGTATATTTATTAGCGTCTTCCACATCTCTTGGCAGATTAACTGATAATATTTCTGTTTCTTCTGGCGAAATATTATTGTATAAAGGATTCAATTTTTTATATAAAAAAAGCTCTATAGCTTTTCTATCTTCCTCTCTTCCTACTTCTGCATAATATAAGCGAGCGGCATTCCTATTTAGATAATCATATAATTCTGGATTAGAGAATCTGTTTTCTATATGTTCTTTAAACCGTTGCTCCATAGGATTCCCTTTCCCTACATATATAAAACGTCTTTTATCAAAAGAGGTGTATAAATAAACGCCTGCCTCTTTAATAGGGTAAAAAATATTGCTTCTATCAGTAAAAGTTTCATGCCATTCTAATTTTAATGCTACCATAACTTTATTCTCCTTTATCTAATTTTTCGTTAATATTGTCATTTGTTAAAAAGTTTTCTTTACTAATAACCTTTTTGCCAGTCTTAGCTTCAAGTTCTTGACGCGCTTTTTTTGCTATTTTCCCTCCAGCAATACCAGCTTGAGTATTTTCTTCAACTCCTGTAGCATTACTGCTTTGTGCTATTTGGCGTGTTGATAATTCAGCTAAAGCTGTAAAGATAAGCTCTGCTTCCGTCATATGATCTCTTAAATTTTGATTCTTAAGACCTTTTAATTTTTTATGTTGTTTAATAGAGATATCAGCCCATTCTTGATGAATAATATTAGTTAGTTTAGCAAAATCTTTAGAATCACTAATATTATGATCATGCCAATAATCTGTTAATTTATTACGAGTCTCCTGTCCTAACATACGCTGTTGTATCCATTTTTGAGTTCTACCATGCTGTTGCCAAGTTTTGCGAGCTCTATTTAAAGCGATTTCAGGATCTACTGTTTCTTGTATCCTGTCATACCCCATTTTAGCAAGCCATTGTTTTATAGGTTCTGCTTTTGGACTAGGAATAGATTGTATTATTCTGAATAATGTTTGTGCATCCGCAACATCTGTTAATCTCATTTTCCCATCTTCTGCTAACAATTTCAACTGGTTACAATTTGTAACCGTTTCAATAGACCCTTCTTTATTAAGACGAGTTTTTAATACCTTCCAATAATTTCTTGCCGTTTGGTAATCTTTGTTTATCAGTATTGAAACAATATCAATTATAGAAAAAAGCCAAATTTGTTTCTTTTCATCAAAAACACGACGTATTTTTTTGTTTTCGAAAACAGCTAATTGCTGTGGTGTAAGATTGTTCATTTTACTTTCTCCTTAAATTATTTTACCCACTCAAAATAACCTTCTCATTTTGATTATACCTATTTTTTCGTATTCTGTCAAGCGATTTCGTATATATTAGCGAAAGACATTGAAAAATATAAAAAAATATATTAAGATGTATTATGTGGAGGTTAAAAATGCTTACTGAAAGACAGAGAGAAGTGTTAACCATAATAAAAGAAAACCCCGGAATTAAGTTAAAAGATATTATATCTAAGTTAAATTTAAAAGCTGTAAGCACTGTTCATGTACATATTCAAAAGTTAATTCAACAAGGGTTTTTAATAAAAGAAAATGGAAAATTTATAATTACTGATAGAGATGAAAACGAATTTACTCCTATTCCTTACTACGGATTAGCACAATGTGGGGACACTGATGTTTTTTCCGAAGAGCGCATAATAGATTATATTAAGATACCTACAAAAAATTTACCTTACCCTAATAATAACTTGTTTTTTATAAAAGCTAAAGGTGATTCTATGGAGCCGAACATTTCTGATGGGCAACTTCTTTTGTTTAGAAAAATTTCCAACACTCCTGCAAATAATGCTATAGTTTTTTGTAAGAAAGGTGACGGTCTAAAAATAAAAAGATTTAATCAATATATAGATGAAGAAGGCAATAAAAAATTTAGATTAGTTTCTGATAACAAATTAAACTATGAGCCATTATCCTGTGAAGATGTGGAAATTCTGGGGCAATTAACTCACTTAAAGTAATCTTTTAAAAAAATAAGAGGTAATATTATGAAAATAAAAAATCTATTTTTAATTATAGTTGTTAGCGGTCTTGTTTTATCGGCTTGTGATACTTATAAACCAAATATCACAATGGTAGAAGCAGTAAAAGTTGGAAACGAAAAAGCTGTTAAATATTACATAAAACGAGGAGAAATGGTAAATCAAAAAGATGAAACAAGAACCCCTCTTATCATATTAGCCACCCAAAAAGGTTTCGTATCCATTATTAAGAGATTAATAAATGTAGGGGTAGATGTAAATGCAAAGTCTAGAAGAGGAAGCACCGCTTTAATGTTCGCACCTACTAGCGAAATTGCAAAAATATTAATAAAGGCGGGTGCAGATGTTAATATCAAGAACAATTATGGCAATACTGCTTTAATGGCAGCAAGTCAAAATGGTTATTCCGACGTTGTAAAAATATTAATAGAAGAAGGTGCGGATGTAAATGCTGAGAGCAGACAAGGGGGAAATGTTTTAATGACAGCAACCCTTAAAGGTAATACTGATATTGTAGATATGTTAATAAAAGCCAAAGCAAATGTTAATTATACAGATAAATATGGTAAAACTGCTTTAAAGATAGCAAAAGACAAATCCTATACTGAAATAACAAAAATGTTAATCGAGGCAGGAGCAAAGGAATAAAATCTTAAATAAGATATTTCTTACAATAAAATATCCCCCGATAAAAACCGAGGGATATTTTATTTTTTGCTACCAAATTTTATTTGGCTTTTGCAGAAGTCTTTTTTGTAGCCGCTGCTTTTGTTGTTTTGGTTGCTGCTTTAGCAGCAGGTTTGGTTGTTTTGACTGCTTTGGCAGTTTTAACTTCCTTTTTGGCTACGGGTTTAACTTCGCTTGTTTGAGCATAGACAGATACTTGCTGTTTGCCTTTTTTGGCCCACTCAAAGGTAACAATACCTGAGATTCTAGCAAATAAACTATCGTCTGTGGCTCTTGAAACATTTTTGCCCGGCAATATTTTGGTGCCGCGTTGTTTAAGAATAATCTCGCCGGCATTAACGTATTGTGAGCCATATCTTTTAACCCCAAGTCTTTGACCGTGGGAGTCCCTTCCGTTTGATGAGGAACCTTGTGCTTTTGTATGTGCCATATATAGTCTCTACCTTATAAGATTATTTCTTTAATCTTGATTTCTGTAAGATTTTGTCTGTGACCTTGGGTTTTTTCATAACCTTTTTTAGGTCTCTTTTTGAATACAATTATCTTGCGACCGCGTAAATGTCTTACGACTTCAGCGGTGACCTTGGCAGTTTTACCTGCTTTGGTATCTGATGAGGTGCCTTCTTCAGAACCGGCCCAAAGTGATTTGAGTTCAACTGTTGCACCGACTTCTGCTTCAAGTCTTTCAACCTTCAGATTTTGGCCTGGGGTTACCCAGTATTGTTTTCCACCTGTTTCTATGATTGAATACATACTTATTTCGCCTTTAACGATAAAAGTAGCCGCTTGCGCGGCCTGCGTTTTTGGCTATATATATTATACCATAATTTTGTAAAATATACATATATGGAAAAAGTTTTAGTTGGTCTTTCCGGCGGGGTTGATTCCGCTTTAAGTGCCTATTTACTCAAACAGCAAGGTTATGAGGTTATAGGCGCAATTATGTCTATTTGGGATGATAGTTTGCCCACGCCAAAAGAAGCAAATAATGCCTGCCTTGGCCCTGAAGAAGAAGATATCAAAACTGCAAAAAAAGTGGCAGATTTTTTAAATATCCCTTTTGAAGTTATTGACTGCCGCGAAATTTACAAAAAAATTGTAATTGAAAATTTTAAAAAAGAATATGGTTGCGGACACACGCCTAACCCTTGTATTTGGTGCAATAGTTATGTTAAGTTTGGCGCACTGCCCGAAATGGCAAAAAAACAAGGTATTGTTTTTGATAAATTTGCAACAGGACATTATGCCAAAATCGGTTTTGATGAAAAAGTGGGCCGTTGGTTTTTGGAAAAAGCACCGCAGGACGAAAAAGACCAAACTTACTTTTTATACCGCTTAAATCAAATGCAACTTGCCAAAATTTTATTTCCGTTGGGAGAATATTCTAAACCGCAAGTTAGGGAAATGGCAAAAAAAATCAATTTGCCGGTAGCCGAAAAGCAAGATTCCCAAGATTTTTATTGCGGCGATTATAATGATATTTTAAATTTCTCGCCAAAGCCGGGCAATATTGTTGATATGACAGGCAAAGTTTTGGGCAAGCATAACGGCATTTGGAACTATACTATCGGCAAGCGTAAAGGCCTAACGCAAGGCGGAACAAAAGAACCTTTATATGTAATTAAAATTGACGGCAAAAATAATCAAATTATCGCCGGGCCAAAAAGTGCTTTGTTTAATAAAGAATTATTTGTAAATCAAATAAATTGGCTTTCTATTGCTTGCCCGAGCAAACCGATTAAAGCGCTTGTTAAAATACGCCGTCAACATAAAGAAGCACCTGCCACAATAACCGCCCTTGAAAACGGGCGCGCAAAAGTTGTTTTTGACGAAGGGCAAATGTCTATTACGGCAGGGCAAAGTGCAGTTTTCTATAGAGAAAACCGCGTTCTCGGCGGCGGAATAATTGAATAAATTGGGGAAAGAAAAATATGACTTCTGCTTTTGAAAATATGCGCAATTTTTGGCTTGATATTGATAATTTTAAAAATAAAGATAATCAGGAAATGCCCGCAATTTGCGTTTGCGGTATAGAGTTTTGTATGTTAGACCACTACCAAAAACCTAAAAAAGTTTTTATTGCCGCTTCCTATCTTGGTAATGCAAGTATGTATTTTGAAAATAACAGCAAAAGCGGTATCGGCGGATTTATAGGCAATAATAGTAAAGAAATTAAAGAAGCTTCTTTTAACTTTTTAAAAGAAGCCCAAGAGTGTCAAAAAAATATGACAAAAACTGAAACTTTACCTTTACCAACAGAAATTGACAAAATAACCCTTTTTACTATTGGCAAAGAAGGCATTTTTACCTATACGGAAAACGAAGAAAGTTTGAGAAATCAAAATAATCTTTTTTATAAATTTTATATGGCAAGCCAGCACTTAATCGGCGTATTTAGACTTCAGCAAGATACTCAGCAAAAACCCGCCCAGGCATAATATCTTACGCACAACAACTTTACAAGTCCTATTTCTTATGGGAATAGGACTTTTTTAAAATAGGCCTAAAATAGGACCAAAAGACCCTTGATTTTTTACAAAAAGAGCGTATACTATGGTTCTGGAGAAATCTTTTTTAAAAGGAGTGCTTATGAAAAAATTGTTGTTGGCGGTTGCTGTTTTATTTGTTGGCGTTCAATGTTTTACGCAAAATCAATCAAGTAAATTTGATTTTAGCCCGGATGATTTAGAATCTGTTGCGGACTTTTCAAAAATGTGTCCGCAAGATTTATTTAAAGACCCAAATATACACGAAGAAGATTTAAGAAGCTGTGATTTATCTAAATATGATTTAAGCAATTTACCAAGATCTTTTTTAGAAAAATTAACCTTTGACGATAAAACTATCTGGCCTAAAAAAATGCCGGAATGGTTAGATATTCACAAAATTTATCAAATAAGCAAAACTCCGGGCCTACGTATAAGAGATTTACATAAACAAGGAATTATGGGCAGGGGCGTAAATATTGCTATTATTGATAAAAATTTAGGACCACATCAAGAATATAATCAAAACATTATTTTTTACAAAAATTTTGAAAAAGCCAATTCCGAGGCGGATATGCACGGCGCGGCGGTTGCTTCTATTGCTGTGGGTAAAAGCGTCGGTGTGGCACCGGGGGCAAAAGTTTATTATGTAGGGGCGAACTTTTCGCAATATTATAAAGAAAAGGGGCCTTTTAATGCAAGAATCTATACAGAGCCAATAGAATATCTTTTAGAATTAAATAAAACTTTACCCGAAAAAGACAAAATTTTTGTTATTGCTATGTCGCGTGGTTTTAACGAAACAGATTATGGCAGAGAAAACTTTTTAAAAGCCCTTGATAAAGCAAAAAAACAAGGCATTTTAGTATTATCAACTAATAATGTTGCCGGTATCAACAGACGCGATTATTATGTTAACCCACAAAACAGAGATTCTTTTGTTTACGCTCCTGTTTGGGATAAAGAATTATTTAACACCACCCAAAAAACAAGCCTTGCCGTGCCTAATGATTATAGAGTTGTTGCTTCGCCAACAGGCGAAAAAGATTATGTTAGCTATGCTGATGGCGGTTTAAGTTGGGCTGTGCCTTATCTGGCAGGTATTGCTGCCCTTGCAAAACAAGTTAAACCCGATTTAACCCCGCAAGAGTTTTTAGACGTAGCACGTAAAACCGCGCAAAGGGTGCAAGTTAAAACAAAAGACGGCAAAAAAACTGCTATGATAGATACTTTTGTTAATCCGCAGGCCTTAATAAAAGAATTGAAAAATCGCAAAGTTGTGCCAAACGAACAAAAAGAAAATATTGAATCTTTGGGAAAAGGTTTAAAGGGTTTACCTCAAAAAGTGAAAAGCGGAAATTAGAGAATAATGAATACAACAGAGCACATCTTTTTGCAAAGATTTTTGAGGAAATTTTTATTAGCTTTTTGTCTTTTCTATCTCCGTTTGTTTATTTTTTGCTTTATGGAGCGTTTACAAAATTGGAATATTTTTATGTTCCAACAAGCCAACCATGTCCGAGTAAAAAAACAAAGCCTTTTCCTATTAAACTTGTTTTTTTACGAGTTGGTGGCTTGGATATAAAAATTCAATTTTGTGCGAGTTTTAGCAAAAAATAAGCAAACAAAAAAATTGACAAGCCATAAAATTAAATAGAAAAAATAATACAATAAAAGAATATAAGGTAATACAAAAACTCCCACTCACAAGAGAGCGGGAGTTTTTTATTTTCGCTAAAATAGCTTTGGCAAAAAAGATTACTTTTTTGCGGGAGCAGCAGCTGCAGCAGCACCTTCTTCTTCCTTTTTACCTTTGGTAGCGGAAAGTTCGGGTTGGGCAGCGGTTGCATCAGCAGTTGTGGCTGCAGCAGGCGCGGCAACAACTTCATCTTTAGGAATAATAACGTGGACGAGCATGATTGAAGGATCGTCAACAAATTCCACGCCTTTGGGGGCTTTAAGATCGCTAATGCAAATATGCTTTTCCAAAGAAAGTTCGGTGATATCAGCTTCAATATGGTGCGGAATATCGCCCGGTAAACATTTAACGCGGACTTCACGGACTGCGTGATCAACGATACCGCCGTTTGCTTTAACTGCGGCACTTTCGCCAACGAGAACGACAGGAACCATAGTTTCAATAGCTTTATTCATTGAAACTCTTTGAAAGTCAACGTGAATAGGTGTATCTGTTACAACGTGATATTGAACTTCTTTAATAATTGCAGGTTCTTTCTTTTTGCCGAGGTCAATTTCAACCAAGGTATTGCTACCTGCTTTTTGAATTGTAGCTAAATCTTTTTGAGAAAAAGAGATTGAAACAGGTTCTTCCCCTGCGCCGTAAATAACGGCAGGAATCATCTTTTGGGCTCTGATTTTGCTAAGTTCGCCGCGGACACCAGCTTTTTCTCTGGCTTGGGCGGTAATTTTAATTTTTTCCATTTTTACATCCTCTCATCTTTATTTCTGTTTTATTTTTTTGAAATTTTACCTTTCTGCTTTTTTTTGCAAAATAAAATTTCTTCTTTTTTTGTTTAAGCAAAAAGGTTGGGTCTTTTTGCAAAAATCTGTTTTTTATTTAAACATTTCGCTGATTGAACGGCCGTCGTGATTTCTTAAAATAGCATCCGCCAAAATATGCGAAATGGTTAAAACTTGTATCTTATCACTATGTTTGCGTTTATCTTCGGGCAAAGTATCTGTGATAAGAAGTTTTTCTATCGGGCTGTTTTCCACTTTATCAACGCCGTCGCGTGATAAAACACCATGAGTGCAAACAGCATAAATCTTTTTTGCGCCCGCTTCTTTAATTTTGCTTGCCACAACAGTTAAAGTGCCTGCCGTATCAACAATATCATCAACAATGATAACGGTTTTATCTTTAACATCACCGATAACATTATAGACGACTGCTTCGTTTGCTTTAGGGCGGCGTTTATCAATAATGACAAGGCCTGCATCCATACGGGCGGCAAATTTGCGCGCTCTTTCTACCCCGCCGACATCGGGGGAAACTACTACCAAATTTTCGGGTTTATTCTTTAAGAAATATTCCAAAAACACGCTTCTTGCGCGTAAGTGATCCACAGGAATATCAAAAAAACCTTGTATTTGACCGGCGTGTAAATCCATTGCCATAACTCTATCTGCACCGGCCTCGGTAATTAAATTGGAAACAAGTTTTGCCGTTATAGGAACACGAGGGTTGCTTTTTCTGTCGGCTCTTGCATAGCCATAATAAGGAACAACTGCCGTAATACGCCCTGCACTTGCACGGCGCATAGCATCAATGGCTATTAAAAGTTCCATTAAGTTTTCGTTTACAGGGGTGCAGGTGGGCTGAATAATATAACAATCAGCACCGCGCACACTTTCCAAAACTTGGACATCAACTTCGCCATCGGCAAAGTGTTCAACTTTAATATCACCCAATTTAATTTTTAAGTGCTTTGCGATTTTTTCTGCCAAAGGGCGGTTGGCATTACAAGTAAAAACTTTTAAATCGCGGGAACACTGGCAACGAATCATTTATTTTTTTCCTTTTCTGTCTAAATTTACCTGTCTATTGCGCGCTATTGCTAAAACGCCTTCAGGTATATCTTGCGTTATGGTGGAGCCGGCTGCAATTTTTGCATTATCGGCCACCTTAACGGGTGCTACAAAATTGGTATTTGAACCGACAAAAACATTATCCCCTATAATAGTTTGATGTTTGTTTTTGCCGTCATAGTTGCAAGTGATTGACCCCGCACCGACATTAACATTTTTACCCATTTGGCAATCGCCGATATAAGTTAAATGTGGCACTTTGGAGCCTTCCCCTATAACAGAATTTTTAATTTCAATAAAATTGCCTGTTTTTACTTTTTCCTTTAAAACACTTTTCGGTCTTAAATGGGCGTATGGCCCAATTTGACAATTTGCGGCAAGTTCACTTTCTTCCACATAAGAACCGCTTTTGATGTGGCAATTATCTAAAATTGTGCTGTTTGTAATCCAGCAAGAAGGTTCTACTATACAATTTTGACCGATAGTTGTTTTGCCTTCAATAAAAGTATTGGGGTAAATTATTGTATCTTGCCCGATTTTTGCTTGCGCGCTGATATAAGTTGCGCTTGGATTAATAATAATTACGCCATTATCTAAATGCCTTTTGTTTATGCGCTCTTGCATAAGGGCTTGGGCCTGGGCAAGTTGTGCTTTTGAATTGATACCCATAGCACAAATATAATCTTGCTCGCTTAAGACTTCTGTTTTATCAAACATAGCAAGAGTATTGGTTAAATAATATTCCTGTTTTGGCCCTTGCGGTGTTAATTTATCAAGAGCTTTGGTTAAGGGGGCAACTTCAAAAATGTATATGCCGGAGTTAACTTCTTTGATAGCGGCGGTTTTTGCGTCTGTATGGGCCTCTTCTACAATTTCTTTAAAAAGGCCTTTTTCGTTTTTAACTATACGACCATAGCCAAAAGGATTTGGCTGTATAACACTTAAAACGGTGCAAGCAGGTTGTTTTGTATTGTGATTATCAATTAATTTTTGTAAAACATCTGCTGTAATTAAAGGGGCATCGCCCGCTAAAATTAAAACTTGGTCGTATTTTTTAATAAAAGGTAAACTATCTTTAACCGCTGTTCCGCTACCTGTTAAGTTTTTTTGCACCATAAACTCAACAGGTGTTGTAATACCCCAATTAGAAAGATTTTCTTTTATAGTTTCTTGAACAAAATCAGATTTATGCCCGGTTAAAATACCGATACCGGCCGGATTAAGTAAAGAAACTTCTCTTAAAATATGGGAAATAAGCGGTGCGCCGCAAATTTTATGCAGCACCTTTGGAAGGGCGGATTTCATTCTGGTTCCTTGCCCGCCTGCAAGTATTAAAACACAGAGATTTTTTTTGGCTACCATTTTTTTATTAACTCTTGCCGTAGAATCTTACTACTAAGTATATTATAACAAATTTTTTGTATCTTTTGTATTTTCCTGCAGAGCAAGAGAAAGTTTTCTCTCATTAAAGACTTTTCTTTGTTCTTTTAAAGATTTATCAAAATGTCTGTTTAAATCTTGTAAAACTTTATATTTTTTGCCCTCTCCGTTAAAAGCACTTTTAATACTTTCCCAATGAGAATTTTCCCCTTGCTTAAAAACTACATAACCGCAAAAAGAGTGAAAAGTTTTTTCCTTACCCATACTCATATACAAAAGGGCAACAACGCCGTCTGCATCATCACAGGTCAAATACTCTTTATTAACCATAAATGTTTTTGTTGTGTTATAGCCAAATTTAGAATCATTTAAGTCCTGATTGTATAAAACATCGCCTAAAGAAAGGGCGTGGCCAAACTCATGTAGCAAAGTGCCTACTACATCCGGAGAATCAGCAGAAATAACAATGTTCTTTTCCGGCACATTTTCTTTTTGGCAAGAGCCCAAAGTATCACTTGCAGGGAAACATTCCTTCTGCGAACAAAAAGATATTCTTAAAATCGGCCTTTTTAAAGAAAAATTATAGCCCTTTTTTTGTGTAAGAAAATTTTTTGTTTCTTTAAAATCAAAGGGAGAACCGCAATTTTGTAAAAACATTTTGTTTTTGCGTTCTAAAATAGGCAAAATATCTTTGAAGGTTTTATCAAAATCGGGGTAAATTTTGCGATAGGAAAGAACATTATCAAACCAGATTTGAAAAACTTTATTTATATCAGGCAAAACTTGCGTTTGCGAGCCGTCTATACAATAACTCACTTGCCCGTTTGGTTTGGCAAGAGCTTTTAAAACTTTATTTGTAGAAACGCTATCTTTTAAAACTTGCCATTGTTCCGCACAAAAACCAGGCAAAGTTAAAAAAATAAGCATAAATACAGCAAAAAATTTCTTCATAATTATATTTTAAAAATTTAGAGATTTAAGATACAAGAGACTTTGGGCCTACTCAGCAATAGGACCAAAGACCTCTTCGCCTTTAATTTCTTCCACAAGAACATTAAAAAACCCTTGCGGTTTTTTATCTGTTTTTATTAAAACGCGTTGGAAGTTTGAGGCCGTTGCACGAAGATAAGGATCTTGGAAATCTTCACCTATCACCTGTAAAATTTGGCCTTTTAATGTGGCGGCGGCATTTGCGCGCAATTCTTTATCAAGTGCGTGTAAAATTAAACTTCTTTCTTTGATTATTTGCAGTGCAAGTTGTGGCATTTTTGCGGCAGGGGTCCCTTCTCTTGCGCTATAGCTAAAAACATGAAGGCCGGCAAATTTTGCTTTCTTTAAGAAATCAAAACTTTCCTTAAAATCTTGTTCTGTTTCCGTAGGAAAACCGGCTATAATATCGGTATAAACAAATAAATTTTTTATTTTTGTTCTAATATAATTTAATCTTTCAAAAAATTCTTCGGCTGTATAGTGACGGCGCATATCTTTTAAAACTTTTGACGACCCGCTTTGTAAAGGTAAATGTAAATAAGAACAAAACTTCTCCCCCGCCTTGCTTAAAACATCAATTAAATCATCAGAAATTGTATTAATTTCTATTGAGGAAAAACGAACACGGAAATTACCCGGCAAGGCAAAAATTTCTTTACATAAGTCTGCCAAATTTGCCTTTGTTTTGGGGCAGGAATAATTGCCGATATTTATGCCTGTTAAAACAATTTCGCTATAGCCGTTAGCAAGCAAATTTTTTATTTCACTAAGCACAATTTCTTTTGGTTTTGAAGTTTTTATCGGCCTTGTATAAGGAACAATGCAATAGGAACAAAAGCAGTCGCAACCATCTTGAATTTTAATAAAAGCACGGCTGTGTCCGCTGTGTTCTTTTACGGACCAGTCAATTTCTTTATTAAAAAGCGCTTTGGGAAGCTCTTCCTTAAAATAAATTTTTAAAGTCGGGTATTTTTGCAAAAGATAATCTTTTTTTACTCTTGCAAAACATCCGCTAACAACAATTTGTGCAGCAGGATTTTGTTTTAAAAGCGTGCGAATAAATTTTTCGGCCTCTTTATCGGCATTACTTGTGACGGAGCAGGTATTTATAAAACATAAATTTGCATTTTTAAAATCTTGGGTTATTTCGTGCCCTTGGGCTAAAAATTCTTCTAAAACGGCCTCGCTTTCCACCTGATTTACGCGACATCCGTAAGTTTTAATAAAAATTTTCATTGCATGGCACCCCAGACGGCAGCAAAAGCGGCACTTTGCGCGCGCAAAATAAAATCGCCAAGACTAACCGAAATAATTTTGTTTTGTTTGGCAAGAGCAATTTCTTCGGGTTCATACCCCCCCTCTGGGCCGATAAATATTGTTAAGTTTTTGGGGTTTAATTTTTGTATCTCTTGTAAAAAAGGTAAAGTGTGCTCGTCTTCATAGCAAATTATTGCAGGTTCTTTTGTTTCTTTAACGGCATCAGCAAAATTTTGCGGAGCTAAAAGTGTCGGCAAATAAGGCGTGCCGCATTGTTTTGCGGCCGATAAAATAATTTGTTCCCAGCGTTCTTGCTTAGTTTGCCATTTTTTAATTAAATCTTTTTCGCACCTTTTGGAAATTATTGGTTTTATAGCATAAACACCTGCCTGCGTGCAAAGGTTTAAAAGTTCCTCTGTTGCAGGGCGCGAAATTACGGAAAAACATAAAGTTATTTTGCGTTTTGGCGTGAAAGGTTTTAGAGTCTTTAAAATACTTCCGCTTGCAGATTTATCTGTAAGAGTTTCAATTCTGCCAAGCCAAAGCCCGCCTTTGCCGTCAAATAAATTTATAGTATCGCCAACTTTAAAGCGGACGACTTTTAAATGACGTGCTTCTTCTTGGTCCAAAACCCAAGTATTATTATTAACTTTTGCTATAAACTGCATACTTATATTTTACTTTTTTATGAGAGAGTTTTATAGAGAAAAATTTTATTTTTTTGGCTCAAGAAGATTTATTATTTCTATTAAATTGATAAAGTTTTCGTATTTTGCCCATTCTCTAATAAAAGCATTTCTGATAGATGTAAATAATACCGGAACAAACAAATCTTTTATTGAAGATGCCGGCTTTGTGCATAAAATACCTTCGGGGCTAATCAATATTGTTACTTGTTTATCAATATTTTTGCCGTATTCAATTAGTGCAGTAAAAAATTCTTGCGGTAAATCTTGCCCTAAAGTTTGTGGGTTATCTGTATAAATTTCAAATAAACCTTGGGTATCCATTTCTATTTTTTGTAGATTTGTTATTTTTTTGGCAAAAACGTTTTTCGGTCTTATTAAAATTGTGCTTTTAATTTTTTTAAAAGGTTTCATACGAAGAAGAAATCCTTTAAATTTTACGCCAAACCTTTTAATAATCCTTCCCAAATGTCCAACATGTATTATTTTCCCTTCTGTAGAATCTGCAAAAAGATCTCTTAAAGGTGTTTTTGCTAAAGGCCAGCGCACTATCTTAAAGGAAAAAATATTAAAAAACGCACAAAAATCCACCCGAAAAAGACGATTATAAATTGTCCCTAAAAAGCAAGGACTTCTTTCTACTGTTTTTACCTTACCATATACATTTGTTTTGTTTAAAATGTTTCTTATATCCCAAGAAGGTTCTTTTTCTATATAATAATACCTTTTTTCTCTTCTTATTAATTGTTGCAAAAATTTTATCTTTACATTTATTCTAGGCAAATTTGTTATTTGATTACAATCCTCGCCATCAAGCCATTTATGTTCTTGCGGTATTGCCTGCGGTATAGAATTTAATAATTCCTTTCTGAAAATGCTATATAACATCGCTAGTGGTATAAACCCTAAAATTGCCAACCAAAATACAAAATCTCTGCTTTCTGCATCTAAAGGAAAGGCCACAACAATAAACGAAATTACCGCTATTAAATACACCGCCATATACACAAGGGTTACTATTTTAAAACCTTTCGCCGTTGCTATATAATCTTCTTTTATTTCATAGGGGAAATTATCTTTATTTATATACATTGGGGGACTCCTCTTTTATAATTTTATAATGAAAAACAAGTTATTTTTATTATAACTATTTAAGGGATTTCCCGCAAGAAAAGGTTGTTTTTTTCTTTCTTCGTTTGCTTGGTTTTGGTGATATAGAGTGCCTTGTTTTTCTTACTCCCGTTTTATTGTTTGGTGTGATATGTAGCGTTTACAAAATTGGAATATTTTTATATCCCAACAAGCCAACCATGTCCGAATAAAAAAGCAAACCCTTTTCCTATTAAACTTGCTTTTTTATGAGTTGGTGGCTTGGGAATAAAAATTCAATTTTGTGCGATTTTGAACGCCAAACAATGAAACAAAAAATATGACAAACAATAAAACTAAAACAGAGCAAACAAGATAATAAAAGAATATCAGATAAAAAGAAAGCAAAACCCCTGTGTTTATGATAAACACAGGGGTTTCTTTTTTACTTAAACAACTAGGTTGCGATAAAAACCTATTTTGTTAATTCTTCTTCGGTGCGTTCTTCCTCTTTGACGACAGGAGCAACACGGGCGATTTTGTCTTTTTCTTCAAGTTTGACTAAGCGCACGCCTTGTGCGTTTCTGCCGACGGAGCGGATTTCTTCGCATCTGATTCTGATAGCCATACCTTTTTCGGTAATGACCATTAAATCTTTAGATTCGTCAACAAGTTTAATACCTACCACTTGGCCGTTGCGTTCGGTCGTTTTAATTGTGATAACGCCACTGCCGCCGCGGTTTTGGGTGCGGTATTCGCTAAACTCGGTGCGTTTGCCGTATCCGTTTTCGCATACGGAAAGGACATCGGGTTGAGCGCCTTCTCTTGGGGCTTGTTCCATACCAACTACGGAATCGCCTGAAGCAAGGCGGATACCTCGGACACCTTTAGCTGTTCTACCCATAGCGCGGACTTGGGTTTCGTCAAATCTTATTGATTTACCTTGTTTGGTAGCAATTAAGATATCGCTGTTGCCGTGGGTTTCTTGGACGGAGATTAAGATATCGCCTTCCTCAAGACCAATAGCAATAATGCCTGTTCTTCTAATGTGGGCAAATTCACTTAATTCAACTCTCTTAATTGTGCCCATGCGGGTGCACATTGTAAGGTAAGTTTCGCCACTATTTTGCGGGTCAAAGTTTCTGAATGCAACGGCGGAGGTTACCTTTTCTTCGCCTGAAATCTGCAAGAGATTGACTATTGCTTTACCTTTGCTTTGGCGGTTGCCTTCCGGTATTTCAAAAGCTTTTAAGGCAAACACTCTGCCACGGGTTGTAAACATTAAGATTGTAGAGTGGCTGGAAGTTACAAATAAGTGTTCAATAAAATCTTCTTCTTTTGTTCTTCCGCCGATAATGCCTTTGCCGCCGCGGTTTTGTGATTTATAAGTATCAAGAGGGATGCGTTTTGCATATCCGTCATTTGATAAAGTTATAACCACATCTTCTTCTTCAATTAAATCTTCAATAGAGAAGTCGGTAATTTCGTTTGCAATTTCGGTTTTTCTTTCGTCGCCGTATTTATTGATAATTTCGGTTAATTCTTCAACAATGATATCTAAAATTCTTTGCGGGTTAGCCAAAATATCTTGTAAATTTTTAATTGTTTGGGCAAGTTCTTTTTGTTCTTGCTCAATAGCAATGGCGGAAAGTTGTGTTAATTGATGTAAGCGCATATCCAAAATTGCTTGAGTTTGGGCTTCGCTTAATTTAAAGCGATTCATTAAAGCAATTTTTGCTGCCGGTGCATCTTTAGATCCGCGGATAATTGCAACGACTTCATCCATATTGGCAATAGCGACAAGTAAACCATCCAAAATATGGGCGCGTTTAAGGGCTTTATTTAAGTCAAAGCGTGTTCTGTTGGTAATAACTTCCTGGCGGTGATGGACATATTGGCGCATAACTTCTTTAAGACTTAAAATGCGCGGCTTGCCGTCAACGATAGCAAGCATATTAACACCAAAAGAAGTTTGAAGTTGCGTATGCTTAAATAATTGGTTTAAAACTACTTGGCCGGTTGCATCTCTCTTGAGTTCAATAACAAGGCGCATACCGCGTCTGTCGGATTCATCGCGGATGTCGGAAATTTCGGTAATTTTTTTATCTTTAACAAGGCCGGCAATAGTTTCAATTAAGGATGTTTTATTGACTTGATAAGGAATTTCGGTAATAATAATTGCTTCCCTACCGCCTTTCATTTCCTCAATTTCGGCTTTTGCTTGGATGCGGACTGAACCGCGGCCTGTTTCAAAGTAATCATAAATACCTTTTGTTCCGCGGATAATGCCGCCTGTCGGGAAATCCGGCCCTTTGACAATTTGCATCATTTCTTTTGTGGTAATTGCCGGGTTTTTAATTAAGGCAATAATACCGTTGCAGACTTCTGCTAAATTGTGGGTTGGAATATTTGTTGCCATACCTACTGCGATACCGCTTGAACCGTTAACCAAAAGTTGCGGGATTTTTGCGGGCAAAACTGCCGGTTCCATTAAAGAGCCGTCGTAGTTAGGAACAAATTTAACGGTGTCTTTATCTAAATCGTTTAATAACTCATCTGCTATTGCTTGAAGGCGGACTTCGGTATAACGCATAGCTGCAGGACTATCGCCGTCAATAGAACCGAAGTTTCCCTGTCCGTTAACAAGAGTGTTTCTCATAGAGAAAGTTTGTGCCATACGAACCAAAGCATCATAAACAGAAGTATCGCCGTGCGGGTGATATTTACCGAGCACATCACCGACTACACGAGCAGATTTCTTGAAAGGTTTATTATATTTTAAACCCATTTCTTGCATAGCGTATAAGATTCTTCTATGAACCGGTTTTAAACCGTCACGGACATCGGGCAAAGCACGGCCGATAATAACACTCATAGCATAATCTATGTAGGAGTTTTTCATCTCCGTTCCGATATCTCTTTCTTTAATATTGCCAAATAAATCAGTTGTTTTTTGTTCTTCCATAAATTCCTCTTATAAACTAAATATCTAAGTTCCTTACTTCTAAGGCGTGGGATTCAATAAAGGCCCTTCTGGGTTCAACTTTATCGCCCATAAGCATTGTGAAAACTTTTTCAACATCAGCGCCGTCTTGAATAGACACGCGCAAAAGTTTGCGTTTAGATGGGTCCATAGTGGTTTCCCAAAGTTGTTCGGGGTTCATTTCACCAAGACCTTTGTAGCGCTGTATGGTTGCACCTTGTGCGCCGGCATCTTTAACGGTTTTCAAAAATTCTTGTAAGCTGTAAACTAAAATATCTTTTTTGCCGTCATTAACGGTGAAAAGTGGATTTGTTCTCTTCTTTTCATCGCTGATGTGCGGGAATTGTTGCATTGTGTATCCGTAAGGTGCAAGTTTGGTATCTAAACTTAAAAGTTTGCCAAATTCCCTAAGACTTTGATAATCGGGTTTTATCATTTCTTCGTCTATTTCATTTTCCGGCGTGCCGGCAGCAAGAAGTTCTTCTCTCTTTTCATTTACATAGTTAGATTCATAATCTTTATAGTCTTGCTCGCTATAGAAATATTTATAACCGCCACTTTCAAGCGGGATTCTATAGAGTGGTAATTGCCCTTGTGCCTTGAAATCATAGAAATCTTTAATACCGAGTGATTTTAACTCAAGTTTAAAGGTTGCATCCTGGGCTTCTTTTAAAAGGTTAAGTAAAGAAGTTAATTCTTCGGTAGAAAGTTCTTTGCCGTCTTTAGTTTTTGCTTTAACGGAAGAAAGCGCTTCCTTAAAGAGCCAGGCCTGCATTTGTTCTTCGGTTTGCATATATTCTTCGGCTTTGCCTTTTTTAACTTTATATAAAGGCGGTTGAGCAATATAAATATTGCCGTTTTCAATAAGCGGTTTTAACTGCCTATAGAAGAAAGTTAAAAGCAAGGTTGTAATATGTTGTCCGTCAACATCAGCATCAGCCATCAAAACGATTTTATGATAGCGAAGTTTTGAAATATCAAAACCGCCTTCCCCTTCGCCAACACCGGTGCCTACGGCGGAAATTAAGGTTCTGATTTCTTCATTAGATAAAATTTTGACAAGTTGGGCTTTTTCAACGTTCAAAATTTTACCTCTTAAAGGTAAGATGGCTTGGAAAACTCTGTCTCTGCCTTGTTTTGCAGAACCGCCGGCTGATTCACCTTCCACGATGAAAAGTTCGCATCTTTCTGGATTTTTTTCCTGACAATCTGCAAGTTTACCCGGTAAACCGCCACTTTCAAGAGCGCCTTTTCTGCGGGTTAAATCTTTTGCTTTTCTGGCGGCTTCTCTAGCTACTGCAGCACCGATACATTTTTCGCAAATAGCGCGTGCAGTTTTGGGGTTTTCTTCAAAGAAAGTAGAAAGGGTTTCGCCAACTATTGAGCGAACAATACCTTCTATTTCGGAGTTGCCAAGTTTAGTTTTTGTCTGCCCTTCAAATTGCGGATGAGGAATTTTAACTGATAAAACAGCAGTCAAACCTTCTCTCATATCATCACCGGTGATATTAAGATCTTTATTTTTCAAGAGCCCGTTATTTTTAATATAGTCATTAACGATTCTTGTTAAAGCAGATCTAAAACCGCTTAAATGCGTTCCCCCTTCAATAGTATTAATATTGTTTACGAAGGAAAACACATTTTCACTATATCCGTCATTATATTGAATAGCAAAAGAAATATAATTACTGTCAATTTCTTTTGTAATATAAATCGGTTCGGGGTTGATATTTCTTTTGTTATCGTTTAAGTATTTAACAAATTGGGAAATACCGCCTTCGTATAAGAAAACTTGAGATTTATTTTCTTCTCTTTCGTCGGTTAAAGTAATTCTGATACCGGCATTTAAGAAGGCAAGTTCTCTAAGTCTTTTTGCAATAGTATCATAAGAAAAAATATGCTCGCCAAAAATTTGGTCATCTGCTTTAAAAGTAACTTTTGTGCCATGTTCTTTTGTATCGCCGATAACTTTAACTTTATCTTGCGGAACACCGCGTTTATATTGTTGGAAATAAACTTTATTATCTCTTCTAACTTCAACTTCAAGCCACTCGGAAAGGGCGTTTACGCAGGAAACACCCACACCGTGTAAACCGCCGGAAACTTTATAAGCACCGGTATCAAATTTACCGCCGGCGTGTAAAACCGTCATAACAACTTCCAAAGCACTTTTACCTTTAAGTTTAGGATCTTTAACATTTTTCATCGGGTCAACGGGAATACCGCGACCGTCATCTGAAATACAGCACACATTATCTTCTTTTATAGTAACTTCAATATGGGTGGCATTACCTGCCAAAATTTCGTCAACGGAGTTATCTACTACCTCGTAAATTAAGTGATGTAAACCCGGCGCCCCAGTGGAGCCGATATACATAGCAGGGCGTTTGCGCACTGCTTCAAGACCTTCTAAAACTTGTATTTTAGAAGAATCATAATCTTTTTGTAATTCTGTTTCTGTTGTCATTTATTACTCCTTAAAAATAGAAATCTCTTTTATCCAAGCTCTTTGGAAATTTTTATTTAATTCTTTTATTATACTTTCCTTGTTTAGTAAAAGTTCCTGACGGGCAGAAACTACTTTTACTTTTACAAAAATTGTATTTTTTTGCACGGCATATAACTGCCAAAATTTTGCTTTTGAACCAAGGGTTTTTTTCCAAATATTTTCAAGTAAAACTAATTTGTTTACTTGTGAACTAAAACGATTAAAACTATTTTTCAGTTCACTTGGTTCATGCCAAATTGTTGGCGGTTTTTGCCCTAACTTCATGCACGCACCGGCATTATTACATATTTATATTGATTTTTACCTTCTTCTTCCACCAAGACAGGTTGGGAAGCATTATTAAATGAAAAAACTGCTTTACCGGAAATTAACTTTAAAACATCAATTAAATATTCCGGATTAAAGGAAGTTGAAAAATCATCTTTGTCATAATCAATTTTTAATTCTTCGGAAAAATCCATTTTAACAGAAGTTGAAGTTATCTTAATTTTATTTTCACTTAAAGAATATTTTACCGTTCCGCCTAAATCACCGGCACAAAGGGCTGCACGTTTTGTGGAAGATAAAAGTTCCCCAACTTCTAAAGATAAAGAAAATTCTTTTTTTGTAGGTATAACCTGCTCATAACTTGGAAAGTTACCTTCAATTAATCTTGAAATAAAAATTGTTTCTTTAAAACTAAAACTAACTTGGTTTTTAGAAACATTTACATCAATAAAATCATCATCTGTCGGTTTATTTATACCAAGTAATTTAACAAGTTCATTTAAAATTTTACTTGGAATAATTACTTTAAAATCTTTAACCCCTTGTAAGGGAGTATTTGTTGCTAAAGCAAGGCGTCTTCCGTCGGTAGCAACAACTTCAAATTTATCTGCTGTGGAAACCCAAAAAAGACCATTTAAAACATATCTTGTTTCTTGAGTAGAAGCAGAAAAAATCGTATGTTCAATAATATCTTTTAAATCTTTACATTTAAGGGTAAAAGATTCTTCTTTTTCAATAGAGGGAATAATAGGATATTCTTCTTTAGGTGTTCCGATAACCCAAAATTTACTTCTTCCGCTTTTTATATGAAGTTTATTTTCATCATCTGTTTCTAAGGTTATTTCTTTACCGGAAGGAAGTGTTTTTAAAATATCTGCAAATTCTTTTAAAGGAACTGTTATAGAACCTTCTTCAATAACTTCCGCATTAATAGTATGTATAGTGGCCATTTCCATATCTGTTTTGGTAAGTTTAACTTTACCTTTTGAGGCCTCCATAAGAAAGTTATAAAGTATAGGGGCTGTTGTTCTGCCTGATACTCCTGAGATAATTTGGATACCTTCCAAAAAATTCTCTTTAGTAATATTTATTTTCATACTTATTATCCTTATTATTATGTTATGTTAATTGTGTTAATTCTGTTGATACACCTATACAACTTTTATTTTTTTATGTTTATAAGTTTACACATTTTATTAACATTATTAACATTAAAATCCTTTTTTTCTTTTTGTTAATTATTATCCACAGATTTAACATCACTTATCAACTGGTTAATAACAGGAACAAAAAACGGGTTATTTTCTATTTCTTCTTTTACTTTTTGTTTAGCATGTAAAATAGTAGTATGATCTCTGTTAAATTCTCTGCCTATTTCTGTAACAGGCAGGGTAGTAAGTTCACTTGCTATATACATAGCTACTTGGCGCGGCCAAGCGATATTATTGCTTTTCTTTTTAGAATTAATATCTTCCACGCTGATTTTAAAATATTTAGAAACTACTTTTTTAATTTGACTAATACTTATACTATATTTTTCCTGTTCGGAAGTTATAATATCTGCTAAAACTTCTTTTGCAATAGAAACAGAGGCCGTAACCCCATGAATACTACAATAAGCTGTAAGTCTAAATAAACAGCCTTCAATTTCTCTGATACTTGCTTGAACACCACTTGCAATAAAAGCCAAGACATCATCACTAATATCAAAATTATTAATATCTCTTTTTTGTCTTAGAATAGCAAGGCGGGTTTCAAAATCCGGTCTTTTAATTTCTGTAACAAGACCGCTAAGTAATCTTGAAGAAAGACGTTCGCTTAAACCTAGTTGGGATGGGGTTCTATCGGAAGTAAAAACAATTTGTTTTCTATTATCAAATAGACTATTAAATGTATAGAAAAATTCTTGTTCGGAGCTTTCTCTTCCTACAATAAATTGAATATCATCCAGTAAAAGGCAATCAAGATGGCGGTATTTTTTTCTAAAGGAATCTGTTTTTTTATTTTGTATAGATTCTACAAATTCAGAAACGAACCCTTCGCCTGACATATATAAAACTTTTGCATAAGGATTATCTTTTAAAACCTGATTTCCTATAGCATGTAAAAGGTGGGTTTTACCAAGACCAGGCGCACTGAAAATAATAAAAGGATTATTTGCCCTATCCCCTAATTTTTTTGCAACAGCTTGTGCCGCATTATAAGCAAATCTGTTTGAAGGGCCTTCAATAAAGCCGTCAAAAGTAAAATAAGAGTTTAAATGACTTTCAAAAGGATTAACAACTTTTGGTTTTTCTTCGTAAACTTCCGGTTCAATAAATTTAGGAGTGGATGATTTAACTAAAACAGGGACAATATATTCTAAAGTTAAGGGTTCATTTATTAATTGATTTAAACCTTGTAAAATTTGTGTTTCGTATCTTTCTTTTATTTTACGATGCCAAACTTCGTTAGGTAATTCTATTTTAAAAACACCATTGTCAAAGGAAAGTGGCTTCATTGGTTTTATCCACATATCACAAATATCTTTACTAAGTTTATTTTCAAGAAAAATTAGGAGATTTGCCCAAATTTCGTTTATATTAAAGTTTTCCATCCAACCACCTTACATATGCTAAAACACAAAAAGATGTTTTATAAGTAAATTTTAGCAGTTTTGCGTTAAAATAGCAAGAAAATCAAATTCTTGTTTATTTATTTTAAAAAAAGATAAATTTAAAAACAATAACCCAAAATGTTTATTTTTGCTTTTTATATGGAAAAACCTATATTTTTTGACATTTTTTGTAAAAATTAATATCTTTTTTATATACTATATAATGTATGGAGGATTTTTATGAAATCATTAAAAGGAACTAAAACAGAAAAAAATATTTTAACAGCTTTTGCGGGGGAATCCCAAGCAAGAAACAGATATACTTTCTTTGCCAGCGTTGCAAAAAAAGAAGGTTATGTTCAAATTTCCAAGGTTTTTGAAGAAACAGCAAACCAAGAAAAAGAACACGCAAAAAGACTTTTTAAATTTTTAGAAGGCGGTGAGGTTGAAGTTACGGCTGCTTTCCCGGCCGGTGTTATTGGCACAACAGAACAGAATCTTCTTGCCTCTGCCGGCGGTGAAGATCATGAATGGCAGGAAATGTACCCCGAATTTGCCCAAGTTGCAAATGAAGAAGGTTTTAAAGAAATTGCTGCCGTAATGTTAAATATTGCCGTTGCGGAAAAACAACATTCCAAAAGATTTAAAGGTTTAAGAGATAATATCTTAAATAAAAAAGTTTTCAAAAAAGACCAAAAAGTAAGATGGGTTTGTGCAAACTGCGGTTTTGTTCACGAAGGCGACAGCGCACCTGAAAAATGCCCTGCTTGCGCACACGCACAAGCTTACTTTGAAGTCTTGTCAGAAAATTGGTAAAAAGCAGTCAAACTATAACTTGGGGGTAGTTATGTTAGACCATGTCAAAATAAAAGGGAAAGATTTTTCCCTTTTAGCTGGAACGCTTAAAACAGGGCAAAGCGCACCTGATTTTAAGTTAGTCAATACACATATGAACGATGTGTCCCTTAGTCATTATAAGGGGCACATTGTTATTTTAGCGACGGTGCCTTCTTTAGATACGGAAACTTGTTCGCTGGAAGCAAAACATTTTAATACAAGGGCCTCTTTACTTAGCAAGGAAATAAAAGTTATTATTGTTAGTAAAGATTTGCCTTTTACACAGGAAAAATGGTGCCTTGCAAAAAGTGCAGATAATTTGGTAATGCTTTCTGCCTATAAAAACAATGATTTTGCTAAAACTTATGGCGTTTTTATAACCCAACTTGAACTTTTGACAAGAGCCGTATTTATAATAGATAAAGAAGGCATTTTAAGATATATGCAATATGTGAAGAATATTGAAGAAGAGCCGGATTATGAATCTGTTTTAGAAACAGCAAAAGATTTATTAAAGGAGAAAATACTATGAAAATAAATGATATATATAAATGTTCCGTATGCGGAAATGTCGTTGAAGTTGCTCATATAGGTGGCGGAGAACTTACCTGTTGTGCTAAACCTATGCAACATCTTACAGCAAATACAGAAGAAGCTTCTACCGAAAAACATATCCCTGTTATTGAAAAAACGGCAAACGGATATTTGGTTAAGGTGGGATCCGTTCCTCATCCGATGGAAGAAAAACATTATATTGAGTTTATTGAAGTTTTCTCCCAAGATGGCAAAATTGGCCGTAAATATTTAAAACCCGGTGATAAACCTCAAGCGGAATTTTTATCTACCGGTGTAGAAATTGTTAAAGCAAGAATTTACTGCAATATTCATGGTTTGTGGGAGAGCAAATAAACTATGCAAGCCCTAAAAATAACAGATAAAGTCTATTGGGTAGGTGCAATAGATTGGAATATCAGAGATTTCCACGGCTATACCACAGACGAAGGGACAACCTATAATGCTTTTCTTATTGTGGATGAAAAAATTGTTTTAATTGATACGGTTAAACATGGCTTTTTTGAGCAAATGGCCGCGCGTATTAAGAGTGTTATAGGCGATAAAAAAATTGATATTCTTATTTCAAATCACTCGGAAATGGACCACACCGGCGTCATAAAAGAAACTATTGCCCAGTTTAAACCTTCTAAAATCTATGCTTCTATGATGGGTGTTAAAATTTTACAGGAACATTTTGGTTCTATTGAAAACTTAGAAGGCGTTGCCGACGGCGCAGAAGTAAATATCGGCAAAGAAACTTTAGTTTTTATGGATTCAAAAATGCTTCATTGGCCGGAAAGTATGATTTGTTTAATGAAGAACGAAAACTTGCTTTTTTCCAATGATATTTTTGGTATGCACTATGCTTCAAACAAACATTTTGACGACGAAGTTCCGCAAGAAATTTGGTATAAAGAAGCAAAAAAATATTATGCCAATATTATTTTGCCTTATAGTAATATTGTTAAAGCGTTCTTGGCTAAAGTTAAAGCAAAAGGTCTTGCGCCGAAAATTATCTGCCCGGACCATGGCATAATTTGGCGCAAAAACCCGCAACAAATTGTGGATTTATACGCAAAATTTGCCGAACAGAAAGCCGCCAAAAAAGCCCTTGTCATTTATGATACTATGTGGGGTAGCACAGCCAAAATGGCAGCAAGTATTACCGACGGCCTTTCAAGCAAAGGTATAGAAGTTAAAGAATTTTCTTTACGCGCTACAAACAGAAGTGAAGTCGCCGCAGAAATTTTAGATAGTGCGGCTTTAATCGTTGGCACACCGGTTTTAAATCAGGAAATGTATCCCTCACTCGGGGATACTTTAACTTATTTAAAAGGGCTTAAAAAAACAAATCTTTTAGGTATGGTTTTTGGCTCTTATGGTTGGAGTCCTATAGCAATTACAAATTTACAAAAATTTGTTGAAACTATGGGTGTTAAAATTGTCAAAGAACCTATAACAAGCAAATTTGTTCCGACGGAAGAAAAATTAAAAGAATGTTTTGATGCCGGCGTTTTTATAGCAGAGGAAATTGGTAAAAATTTATGATAGATACCCGCGCTTTAACAGATATGACATACGGCTTATTTATCGTCGGCGCACGAGAAGGCGAAAAGTTTAATGCTATGATAGCAAACTCCGTCTTTCAGGTAACCGCCGAGCCACCCAAAATTGCTATTGCCTTAAATAAAAACTCTTTAACTCACGACTATATTAAAGCAACAGGTCTTTTTTGTGTTCAGGCAATAGCGCAAGAGGCAGAGATGCTCTTTATTGGCAATTTTGGCTTTAGAACAGGCAAAAACTATGATAAATTTGCTAAAGTATCTTATAAGTTAAGTGCGCAAGGTTTGCCGATAGTTTTGGAAAACACTTTATCTTGGATGTCAGTAAAAGTTAATCAAACAATAGATTTAGGCACGCATACTTTGTTTATCGGCCTTGTGGAAGATACCCAAGTTATCAAAGAAGGCAAACCTTTAACTTATGATTATTATCAATGCGTTTTACGCGGCAAAACACCGCGCGGCGCAACAACATTTAAAGAAAATAAGGAGAAATAAATTATGAAATATGTATGCGAAGTTTGCGGTTATGTCTATGACGAAAATATAGGCGATGAAAATAACGGAATCCCTGCCGGCACAAAATGGGCCGATGTCAAAGCAGATTGGCATTGCCCTGTTTGCGGCGTAGATAAAACCCAATTTAAACCGGAAAATTAATTTTTCTTGTTTTCAAAACAAAACAAAAACAGCCCCCTTTTTAAGAGGGCTGTTTTGCTATGTAAAAAAATTTATTCTTTTGCGCCTGCTTGTTTCAAAAGATTAATAATTTCTTCATTTTTAGCGCTTTTTGCCATAGATAAAACATTTTTTCCTTGTTTAGTAACAGCATTAACATTTGCGCCTTTTTTGATAAGTAATTGTATAAGTTCAGGTTTGTTTGTAAAACAGGCCGCCATTAAGGGGGTTAAACCGTTATCGGTAGCGGCATTAACATCTGCCCCTGCATCAAGAAGTGTTTTTGCAATAGCGGTTTTTCCTTGAAAGCAAGCCGATCTTAAAGCAGTAGAACCGTCTTTACTTTTAGCATTAACATTTGCACCTTTAGCAATAAGCATTTTTACTAGATCGTCTTCGCCATAATACTCACAGGCGGCCATTAAAACTGTTTGTCCGTGTTGATTTTCAAAGGCATTAACATCTGCTCCCGCTGAAACAAGAACTTTTGCAACTTCATTTCTGCCTTCGTTACAAGCAACCTGTAAAGCAGACATATCAAAACCGTTTTTAACATTAATATCTGCTCCTTTTTTAATTAATATTTTTGCGACTTCAGGGTTTTTGACATACATTAAAGGTGTAAATTTTATTACATCTTTAGCATTAACATCTGCCCCGTTTGCAATAAGGAGGTTCGCTATTTCAGTATCCTCAGCAAACATTAAAGGTGTTTTTCTTAAAGAATCTGTAGCATTTGCCTTGTTTTCTTTTTCAACAAGATATTTTACGCGTTCAATATTACCTGTTTTAACGGCAGTAAAAATATCTTGTTCTTCCGGGGATTGATTATATTGTGTCAGCATTTCTTTTATATTGAAACGGGAAAACTTTTCCGCAATAGTTAAAGCGGTATTACCTTCTTTATCAACGGCATTGGTATCTGCCCCTTTTTCAAGCAGAATTTTAACAGCATTAGATTGACCGTGTTCCGTATACATCATTAAAGCGTTTTTACCAAGATTATTTTGAGCATTAATATCGGCGCCTTTTTCTATTAGCATTTGTACTATTTGCGGGCTTGTAGCCAAAATTAAAGCAGTAGAGCCTTCATTATCTCTGTCGTCAACATTGGCCCCGTTTTCAAGAAGGATTTTTACAATTTCTGTGTGTCCATAACGGGATGCAATTATTAATGGTGTGTTGCCTTTATTGTCTTTAGCATTAACATCGGCACCTGCTTCAATAAGTTTTTTGGCAAGGCTAGTCTGCCCAGTATAACTGCTACTCATTAAAGGTGTTGTTTCTGTTGAGGCTGTGGCATTAACGTTTGCTCCTTTAGCAATAAGAAGATTAGCAACTTCTTCTCTTCCGGCAGAACACGCTGCAATAAGAATAGGCGTGCCGTATATATCTTTAGCATTGGGGTTAAGGCCGTTTTCAAGAAGATTTTTTACAGCCTCATTATCTCGCATACGAATAGCTGTGGAGTATTTCTCCAGCGCTTCTTGTTCTTTTGGGTCAAATTTAGGTGTTTTTACTTCATTTGAAGTTTGTGTGGTTTGCTTTGTTTCGTTAGGTTTTTTACCAATACTTATTTTAATAGAAAAACCTTCATCATTACAAGCCGTTAAAGAAAGTAAAAATAAAACACATATAAATAAACTAAATTTTTTCATAAAATCTCCTTATAAAACAAAATATTTACTCTTTTATTATATAAAAAAGCGCAGATATTTTTTATTAAAACCTGCGCTCTTTTATCTTTGTTGAAAAGAAAATTATTTTTTCTTTGTTGCCAAATAACCCATTAAGCGATATAAGAGTTTTGAAACATTAAACTCGGTTATATGCTGGCCTTTAATGGGTGCTGTTTCAACGATATCAACGGCAACGATGTTTTTCTTTTGGCAAACGGCTTTAAATAATTTAAGCCCGTCATACCAAGTAAAACCGCCCGGTTGCGGGGTGCCTGTGCCGGGCACGACGCTTGGGTCAAAGCCGTCAACATCTATCGTCATATAAACGGTATCGGTTAAATTCTTTAACACTTGCGGTATTAATTTATTAATATCCAAGTTTTCGTGCATAAAGAAGGTTTTAACATTACCTGCGTTTACATATTGTTTTTCTTCAAGGCCGACGCTTCTGATACCAACTTGCACCACTTTAACTTTGCGTGAAGCAGGGTATAAAGCACAAGCGTGGGAGCGCCTGTCGCCAAAATATTCTTCTCTTAAATCAGCGTGAGCGTCAAAATGTAAAACAGATAATTTTTTGCCGTATTTCTTGATATAAGGGTTAATTAACGCTTGCGAAATAGAATGTTCCCCCCCCAAATAAAAGGGCAGGGCTTTTTGTTTGTCCATAAAGTTTTGGACATATTTTTCTATCCTTTTAAAAACGGCTTCTTCAGACCCTTTACAATCAATAGGCTTTAAGGTGTGTATTCCTTCTTTATAAGTTTCTGTTTTTGTTTCTTCGTCCCAAAGTTCAATTTGCGGTGAAGCATCAATAATTGCTTTAGGGCCGTCTTTTGTGCCTCCGCCGTAAGAGACGGTTCTTTCATAAGGCACGGGTATTACAGCAAAACGGGAAGACTCTAAAGGAGTCTGTCCCGTTTCAACTTCTAAAAAATACTTCGCTTTTGGATGTATCATAAAAGAAGAAAAATCTTACCTCACAAAAACGGCAGCAGCAACAACGGTTGTCCAAACGCCGTCAACGCAGATAGCAGATTGGGTAATGTTTGTGCTTTTAACAATTTTACCGCTCATTTTCCAAATTTCTTCTTTTTGGTTCCAGGTAGTATTGTTATCAAATTCAATACCAAGGGTGGTAGATAACATCATGGCAGCCAAATCTTCGGCATAATCACCGGCTTTTTGGTCTGCTTCGCCAAAACTATGGTGTTCTGAAATATAGCCGTGGGTGTTTCTATCTTTAGGAATAGCAAGACCGACGGATGCAGAAATTAAACGCCTGTTTTCATTGCTGGTATTGCGGCTGATAACGCAGTGCAATATTTGACCGGGGTGTAATTTTTCAAGACCTTTATTTACCGTTACGACTTTACAGCGCGGCGGGAAGATACTTGATACCGGCACTAAATTGAATTTTGCAATTTTAGCATCTCTGAGAGCTTCCTCAAAGCTTGCTAATTTTTCTTTATGTCTGCCAACACCTTTTGTAAGGAATATTTCCTTAGGAACAAACGCTTCGTACATGTTTTCTTTTCCTCTTGTTTTTATTATCTACCCTTTTAAAAGGGATAATTTATTTTATAAAATATTATAACAAAAATATAAGGAAGTTAAAATATGAAATTTTTAAAAATTATTTTGCCTTTGTTTTTTACAACGCTATTAATGGCAGGAGAAAATGTTATGAATATGTATAATCCCGACGGAACTTTACACTTTAATTATAAAGCAGAACAGCTTGAACCAAGCGAAAAAGCCGCAAGAGAAATTTTAGAAAAAGACCTTGCAAAAATTGTTGCTTTGCCAAAAGAAAGCAGAACTTTTGAAAATACTTTGCTTGCTTACGACGAAGCTTTTGACAAATATTCTAAAGCACTTGGACAGGCAGGTTTTCTTGCTTATGTTTCTACCGACGAGAAACTTAGAAATGCCGCCCTTGCCCTTGAAGAAAAAATAAGTAATTATATGGTGGAAGTTGCCACAAGAAAAGATATTTACCAGGCGTTTAAAGATTATGCGGATACCAACCCTATCCTTCCTAAAATAGAAGCAAAAATGTTAAAAGATGCAATGATTGGTTTTAGAAAAAGCGGTTTGATGTTAGACGATAAAGATTTGGAAACTTTTAAAGATTTACAAAAAAAGAAATCAAAAAATTCAATAGAGTTTTCCAAAAATATAAGAGAGTATAAAGACACTCTTGCCGTTACAAAAGAAGAACTTGCCGGTATGGGCCAAGATTATATAAATCGTCTGGAAAAAGATGAAAACGGCAAATATATCATAACTTTAAACTATCCCGATTATGTGCCTTTTATGTTAAATGCCGACGATGATAATGCAAGAAAACAACTTGAAGAAAAATACTCGCGACGTGGCGGCACGCAAAATATTTCTTTGTTTGAAGATAATTTATTTTTACGCTATCAGACGGCAAAATTGCTTGGTTATAAAACCCACGCCCACAACCGCCTTGATACGCGCATGGCAAAAACACCTGAAAATGTTATGTCTTTCTTGCAAGATTTAGAAAAGAAATTAAAACCTCTTGCCAAAAAAGAAGAAAAAGAACTTTTAAAATATAAGACGGAAAAGACAGGTGAAAAAACAAAAAAAATAGAAACTTGGCAAAGCGGTTATTGGTCTAATAAATACAAAAAAGAACACTATGATATTGACGCTGAAAAAATAAAAGAATATTTCCCCACCGACTATGTTATTAATAATATGCTTGAAATTTTTGGCAATTTGTTTGATGTCAAATTTGAAAAAGCAAATATTGATACTTGGCATAAAGATGTTGTTGCCTATAAAGTTATTGATAATGAAAAGAAAGAAACTATCGCCTATGTTTATATGGACCTTTATCCTCGTGACGGAAAATATAAACACGCCGCTTGTTTTGATTTAGTCAGCGGTAAATTGTTAAAAGACGGCACTTATCAAAAGCCGTTTACGGCGATTGTCGCAAACTTAAATCCCCCCTCTAAAGATATACCTTCTTTACTTAAACACGACGAGGTTGAAACCCTTTTCCACGAGTTTGGGCATGTCTTGCATAATGTTTTGACAGAAGCAAAATATTCTTCCATTTCCGGCACGGCAACAAGTATGGATTTTGTGGAAGTTCCTTCCCAAATGCTTGAAAATTGGGTTTGGCAACCGCAAGTTTTAAAGAAAATTTCCAAACATTATAAGACGGGTGAACCTTTAAGCGACGAAACTATAAACAAAATGATTGCCTCAAAACAATATGCAACGGGTTCTTTTTATTTAAGACAAAACTTCCTTGCCCAAATTGATATGCGCTATCATTTGACTAAGAAGAAAATTGATTCCACGGAATATTGGTCTAAATATTCCAAAAAAATCAGAGGTCACAAATTAAGAAAAGGGGCCTATCCGCAGGCGAGTTTTGATCACTTAATGGGTGGCTATGATGCCGGGTATTATGGCTATTTATGGGCCGAAGTTATTGCTCAAGATTTCTTTAGCGAATTTGAAAAACACGGCATTTTTAATAAAGATATCGGCAAAAAATACCGCAAAGAAATTTTGGCCGTCGGTGGCAGTTATGACGAAGAAGAACTGGTTAAAAATTTCCTCGGGCGTAAAGTTTCAAATGAGCCATTCTTAAAAACCATTGGTTTTTAATAAAAACCTTGCTTTTTATCTCTTAAAGTGGTATAACATTTTTAGAGAGAAAAAAGGGGTATTTTAAATATGAGAACCAATCCTCATGTTTTAGAAGTAAACGCAAAAATCTGGTTTCATCAAATGAAAAGAGATTTCGGCCGTTCTATCGTAACCTTGGCCGATATCCCGGAAAGTTATATCGTCAAATTAAAATCTGCCGGCTTTGATGCCTTGTGGCTTATGGGCGTGTGGAAAGAGAGTTTAACTTCCCGTCAGATTGCCCGTAACGATGGCCCCATTAACGATTACCTTAAAAAAATTGTGCCTAATTATACGAAGGAAGATGTTTTTGGTTCACCTTATTCTATTTGTTCTTATAATGTTGATAAATATTTAGGCACCAATGAAGACCTTTTAAAATTTAAAGCAAAACTTAACGAAAATGGAATTTCTTTGATTTTAGACTTTGTCGGCAATCACTTTTCCGTAGATCACCCTTTAACTTGGCAAGAGCCGGAAATGTTTATTTCTTCTAAAGAAGATCCCGGTGATAGTAAACTTTTTTATCAAAATAAAAACGGCGTTTGGATTGCCCACGGCAAAGACCCTTATTTTGACCCGTGGACAGATAGCGCACAACTGAACCTTTTTAATCCTAAAACAAGGCAAATGTTGGAAGATTCTTTAATGCAAATTGCCCCCCTCTGTGATGGCCTTAGATGTGATATGGTTATGCTTATGCTAAATAATGTCCACAGAGATAATTGGGGCAAATATCTTAAATTTGATACTCCAAATGAAGAATTTTGGCCCGGAGCAATACAAAAAGTTAAGGAAAAATTCCCTTCCTTCACTTTTATTGCCGAAGTTTATTGGGGGCTTGAGGCGGAAATTCAATCTCTCGGTTTTGATTTTACTTATGATAAAATTTTGTATGACCGCTTATTATTCTCCAATCCAACCCAAATTGCAGCACATTTAGGGGCAGAACATCTTTATCAAAAAAAGACTTTAAGATTTATCGCAAATCACGACGAAGAAGTCCCCCTTGCTGCTTTTGGTTCTAAAGAAAGATCTTTTGCAGCAGCAGCAGTTGCCTATACTTTATCTGGGGCGCGTTTATTTACAGCCTCTCAACTTTGCGGTGATAAGTTCCGTTTGCCAATACAATACCAACCTTTAGTTAGGGATGTCGATATTGAAGTTAAAACCTTCTACATGAAGTTTTTAGATATTATTAACCATCCTTGCTTCCATGGCGGTCAATGGGCTTTAAAATCGGCAAAATCTTGCGACGGACAAAATTTATCTTATCAAAATATTTTAACTTGGACTTGGACTCAAAATACTACTTGCAAAGTTGTAGTAATTAATTATAGTGCCGAGCAATCAAAATTTAGAATTTGTGTAGATAAGCTTCCTAAGACGGAAAATATTTTCTTAAAAGATGAATTTACGGGAAGCATGATTTCTTCTTCTTATGAAGAATTAAAGAATAAAGGGCTTGAAATTGAAATGGCTCCTTATGAATTTAAAATATATTCCGTTGATTTTTAAAAAACAATAAAAATGTCGATTTTTCGGTGCTTTTTCCGCAAAACTATAGATTTGTTTAACTAAAATGGGAGATATGATGGAACAGACGCTTTTAATCACTGGTATTTTTGCTTTTATTTTTGCCAAAATTTCTATATATTTAAAAAATAAAAAGAAATTAGATAACAAAAATAATTTAAAAATATGGGCTTTTGCCGGTATTACCTTAGCAGGTATTTTAGCGTATTATATCTTCAATTTTATGGCTACTAACGGGGTTAGCGGCGGCCTTCCTATAAAACATACTATATTTCTTTGTGCGATAGTTTTAGTTCTTATTTATTGGTCTTACTCCCAAATAAAAAAAGGTAATAAAAAAGTTTATTCTACAATTTTAGATTGGGCAGAAACAATTTATTTTGCTGCTTTTTTTGCTTCTATTGTTATGTTCTTTTTTATCCAAGCTTTTAAAATCCCTTCCGGCTCTATGCGTAATACTCTTTTAGAAGGGGATAATTTGTTTGTAAATAAAATAGTTTATGGCTTTAGACTTCCTTTTATGAAAGATAAACTCGTAGAGTTTAAACCTATAAAAAGGGGGGATATAATTATTTTTAAATTTCCAGCTGAAAATAAACAACAAATAAATTGTGGCGAGAGCCAATATGGCAGAGATTTTGTTAAAAGAGTTATTGGCCTGCCCGGGGATAAAGTAGAACTCCGAAATAAACAACTCTATATAAACGATGAACTTATGCCTACGCAAGATTATGAGGTTTATGACGACCATCTAAGAGAAGAATATATGATTAATATTCCCCTAGAAGAATACCAAAAAATGTGGGAAAGTCGCACTCTAGAGCATACTTTAGGCCTTTATTTGAGAGATTATTTCGGGCCTGTTATTGTCCCACAGGGGCAATATCTTGCTATGGGCGACAATAGAGATTTTTCTTGCGACTCTCGTTTTTGGGGCCCTGTTCCCAAAGAAAATATTAAAGGCAAAGCTTGGCTTTTACATTGGCCTTTAAACAGAATCAGATTTATCAAATAATACTTATTTTGTTTTCACGTGAAAATTTTTAATAAAATAAAAACTCCTTTCTAGTTTTCACATGAAAACTTTTTACCCCCCCTTTTTTATATAATGCTTGACAAAAGGCATTATATTATGTTTTAATATTAGTAAGGAGAATATATGGCAGAAATAGTTTGCGTAGCAAATCAGAAAGGCGGTGTTGGCAAAACAACAACTTCCGTCAATCTTTCATACGCTCTTGCCTGTTTAGGACAAGAGGTTTTACTTATTGATTTAGACCCGCAAAGCAACGCTAGTTCCGGCGTTGGCGTTGTGGTAAAAGAGGGGGAAAAGTCTGTATATAATTTACTTACAAAAACCGCTCCTTTTAGGGAAGTCGTTCGCCAAACAAGCAATGAACTTTTAGATGTTTTGCCCGCTAGCAAAGATTTAGCCGGTGCGGAAGTTGAGTTCGTTAATATACAAGGTAGGGAAAAGGTTCTAAAAGAAACCCTCAGCACTATAAGAAATATGTATAACTTTATTATTATAGATTGCCCTCCTTCTTTAAGTTTGCTTACAATTAATGCTTTGGTTGCGGCCGATAGCGTTATTACTCCTATACAATGTGAGTATTATGCTATGGAAGGTCTTGCCCATTTTATAAATACAACCGGCAAGGTTAAACAATTTTTAAGCCCTAACTTAAAGGTTGATGGCGGTATTTTAACAATGTATGATGCCAGAATGAATTTGGCTAATCAGGTTAAAGATGAAGTTTCTAAATTCTATGGTGATAAAGTTTACAAAACCGCTATTCCAAGAAATGTTCGCTTGGCGGAAGCACCAAGTTATGGACAAAGTATTATAGAATACGACCCCTCTTGCAGAGGAACAAAAGCTTATATAGAACTTGCCAAAGAGTTCTTGATTCGCAGAGGGTTTAAAGAAGAAGATTTGAGAGATTATAATTTAGCAACGGCACAAAATGCCGGCTTTGATTTTGGAGGTTAATTTATTATGAGACAGGCTTTAGGTAAAGGCCTTGATGCCCTTTTAAATGGTTCTAATATTGAAGGATCACAGGATAATGGTTCTAATACAAGAATACAAAGAATCCCTTTAGATAAAATTATTCCTAACCGCTTTCAACCCCGTAAAACTTTTAATGAAGAAAGTTTACAAGAGTTAGCACAATCTTTAAAACAACATGGTTTAACACAGCCAATAGTTGTTATTTATGATGGCGGATTAGATAAATACGAAATTGTCGTAGGGGAAAGACGCTATAGAGCAGCAAAAATTGCCGGCTTTACTGAAATTGATTGCGTAGTTCATACTAAACTTGATGATAAACAAATGTGTGCTTTAGCCCTTATTGAAAATATTCAAAGGGAAGACCTCAACCCTATAGAAACTGCTTTAGGTTATAAGAGTTTAATACAAAAATTTATGGTTTCCCAAACAGAACTTGGCGAATATTGCGGCAAATCAAAAGCCGCTGTTTCCAATTCTTTAAGACTTCTTAATTTGGAAGAAAATATACAAGATGCTCTTAGAAATGGTATTATAAGTGAAGGCCATGGCCGCGCTCTTTTAATGTTGCCAAGCGGAGCAAAAAGAGATGCTTTATTTAATAAAATTATCTCTTCAAAAATATCCGTTCGGCAAGCAGAAGCTGCGGCTCAAAATGCTTTGGAAGATAAACCTGTTAAGACAAATAAAAAAGATGCCGATATTGTTGCTTTTGAACAAAATTTACAGGAAGCTCTTGGAACAAAAGTTGAACTTAAAACTTCCGGCAAAAGTGGCAAAAAAGGTATTTTGTTAATCCACTATGATAATTTGGAACAATTAGATTCCATTGCTGAAAAATTAAAAAGTAAACTTTTATAATTTTTAAAGGTTACTGATTTTTATAAAACCGCTTTTCCAAAAAGAAGGCGGTTTTATTTTTTTTGTTTATAAAAAATAATTAAAAATAGTTATTTTATTGCTAAAAATCAAAAAATCTCAGTCGTAAAAAAACAATAATCCACAAAAACGGCTCTGTTTTTAATTTTTATTTTAATTGAATAAAACTGATTCAAATTTAGTGAAAAATCAAAAATAAAGGCGTTTTTGGCTAAAAACCCCTATTTTTAAGTGTTTTTTACAAAAAAGATATTTCTTTTTTTAAACTTTAAAACAAAAGAATCCAATTTTAATAAATTTATAAAAGCGGGCCTATTGAATTTTTAAAAATTAAAATTTACAAAATAGGTAAAAAGACCCTTGTTTTATTTTTTTAAAAAACAACAAAAAAAACTATAATATAGTATGGCAAAGTTAGAAGAGATACAAAAAAAGTTTGGCATAGGCACCTCGGATATAAAAGAAACGTTTTCGTCGCTAAAGGGTATAAAAATTACAATGATAAGTGCGGCTTCTTACGGCAGCGGGGTTAGTGAAAGCGCAAAAACTTTGCACGATTATTTTGCCGAACTTGGTTTAAAAGTTTCTTGGCAAACGATAGAGGCCCCACAAGAATTTTTTGAAATATCAAAAAAGATTTCTGATTCTCTAGTCGGCATAACGGAAATTTCTTCCGAAGAATTAAAAATTTTTAAAAATTTATCTTCTCAAATTAAGATTGATACAGATACCGATATTTTATATTTGCACGACCACCCTGCCTTAATTGCGGCAAGTTATTTTACGCATATTCCAAAAACTTATCGTTGTCATTTTGATATTTCACGCGCTTCATTAAACACTTGGCAATTTATAAAACCTTATATCAAAAAATGTCAGGCGGCAATATTTACTTTGCCAAGTTTCCACCGCGATTTAGAAACTTTTAAAAACAAAATTTCTTATATTTTGCCGTCCATAGATCCTCTTTCCGTAAAAAATACTTTTGCCACACCGGAGCAAATAAAAGAAGTTTTTAATAAACATCAAATTTCTTTAAAAGAACCTGTCGTTTTGCAAGTTTCCCGTTTTGACAGATTAAAAGATCCCTGTGGTTTAATTGATGCTTTTAATCTTGTTCAAAAAGATTTTCCCTCAGCCCAACTTGTTATTGCCGGCGCTCTTGCGCCCGACGATACTAAAGCAGAACTTTGCTACCAAGAAACTTTGAAAAAAGCTCAAGGAAATAAAAATATAAAAATACTTTCTCTAAACAAACAAGATGCGCAAATTTCCGCTTTACAAAGCGGGGCAACAATTCTTGTTCAAAAATCTCTTGCCGAAAGTTTCGGCCTAGCTATTACCGAAGCGCTTTGGAAAGCAAAACCCGTAGTTGCCAGCAAAGTGGGGGGAATACCTTTACAAATTACCGATAGAAAAACCGGCCTTCTTTGCTCTGATGTTGAAACTTGTGCAGAGAATATTTTGCGTTTACTTAAAGATAAAGCCCTTGCCTTGCGTCTTGGCAAAAACGGCCATAATTTAGTAAAAGAAAGATTTCTTATTACGCGCGAACTGAAAGAGCATTTAAAAATCTTTAAAAAAATACTACAATAAAATTAAGATGGGAAAAAGTCGCTTTATCTCAAAAAAAGATTTTGCCCTTATTAGCACTTTAGGAATAGAGTTTGCTTTAATAATGTGCCTTGGCACTTTTGGCGGATACTATCTTGATAAAAAGCTAAGCACTTATCCCTGGTTTTTACTTTTAGGTGCGTTGCTTGGTTTTGCTTTTGCTTTATATGTTTTAATTATGCACGCAAATTTAGCAACACGACTAGAAAAGACAGAAAATAAAAAATGATACAGGAAATTTTAGAACATCATATTTTAGATCATATCGTAGATATCAAACTTTTCGGCTTTGATATAAGTTTGACCCAACATACTTTATTTATGCTCGGTATTTCTATTGCTTTACTTATCTTAATACCTCTTTTTGCGCGTTTCAAATCAGGCCGTTTTAGAACTTTTATAGAGATGTTTGTTGAGTTTGTGCGTTCAAATATAGTTTTACCCAATATCGGCCCGCACGGCAAAAAATTTGTGCCTTTCTTTTGCACAATGCTAATCTTTTTACTCTTTGCAAACTATCTTGGTATGATGCCGGAAGCAAGAACAATAACAAGTAATATTTCTGTCACCGCCGGTATGGCAATAGCAAGTTTTCTTTTTATCGTTTTTTTGGGTATAAGGGAAAACGGCCTAGGCGGTTTTATTAAATCTTTTGTGCCGGGTGGTGTGCCTATATGGCTTATTCCCATGATGTTTGTTTTAGAAGTTTTCAGTTTATTTATTAAAACTTTTGTTTTGGCTATTCGTCTTTTTGCAAATATGACGGCAGGCCATATTATTTTGCTTGGACTTTTTTCTTTTATTTTCTTAGTCGGGCAAAAAAGTTTACTCGCAGGTTACGGCTCTAGCGTGCCTGTTTTGTTTATGACCCTTTTTGTTAGTATTTTGGAGTTGCTTGTAGCCGCAATACAGGCCTATGTTTTTACTTTACTTACGGCCATTTTTGCAGGTTTACAAAGCCACGCACATTAGGAGGATGTTATGGAACTTGAAGCATTAAAATATGTTGCAGCCGGTCTTGGGGCAGGTCTTGCCGTTATCGGTGCAGCCCTTGGTATCGGTAAAATCGGTCAAGCTTCTTTAGAGGCAACCGGTCGTCAACCGGCAGTAGCAGGCGATGCAAGAACAACAATGATTATCGCTGCTGCTCTTGTAGAAGGTGTTACCTTATTTGCTTTGGTTATTTGTCTTTTGATGACTTTATAGTATGAAAACTTTACTTGAACCCAATTTCGGTTTGGTTTTTTGGACGGTAGTGAACTTTCTTATTTTAGTTTTCTTGCTTGCAAAGTTCGCTTGGAAGCCCATAATCAAAGCCCTTGATGAGCGCGAGGAAAAAATAAAAAATGATATTTCTTCCGCTCAGACTGCGCGCGAAGAGGCCCAAAAAATTCAAAAAGAAATGGAAGCAAAACTTGAAGATATTTCAAATCAAAGTATCCAAAAGTTAAAAGAAGCCCAAGTAATTGCCGATGGGGAAAAACAAAAAATTATAGATGAGGCAAACAAACAGGCCGGCATTATGATAGAACAAGCCAAGGCCGAAATTGATGCCCAAACCCAAAAAGCAGTTGAAACTTTAAAAGCGCAAATGGCAGATACAACACTTCTTGCTTTAAAAAAGATTGTTACTAAACAAGAAGATGAAAAAACTTCCCGCGCACAAGTGCAGAAAGTTTTAAAAGAAATAGAAGAAAAAGCAAATAAATAATATGAAAGCCCAAAATACTTATTTAGCGCAAAAATATGCAAAGGCCTTTGACTTATGTGCCAAAAACACAAAGGAAGCAAAGGCAAACTTATCTTGCTATCAAAAAGCGTTAAAAAGTATTAAACAGGTAGAAGATATTATAAAAAATCCTGCTATTGCTTTTAATGTAAAAAAGCCATTGCTTGATAAAGTTTTAGGGCAGGATATCGGGGCTTGTTTTATAAGTTTACTTGTGGAAGAAAAAAGATTTTATTTAGCACCTTTTATAGAACAAGAACTAGCTTTACTCTTAGATAAAAGGCAAGGCCTAGCCCGCGTGCAAATAACAAGTGCTTTGCCACTTAACACTTCTGAGCAAAAGCAAATAGAACAAGTGTTAAGTAAATATTTTAATACTTCTTTAAACCTTTCCTTTAAAGAAGATAAAAATATTTTAGGCGGGCTTATTATTAAAAAAGAAGATGAAAGTATAGATGGCAGTATTTTAGGCCAATTAAAAAATTTAGAGCAAGCATTAAAGAGGTAATTAAAAATGGCAATAAGGCCTGATGAAATAACAGCAATAATAAAAGAAAAAATAGAAAATTGGAATGCTTCTACAAATATTAGAGAAGAAGGCCAAGTTATCAGTGTCGGTGATGGTATAGCCCGTATTTACGGACTAGAAAAAGCCGTTGCCGGCGAATTATTAGAATTTGAAAGCGGTGTTAAAGGTTTAGTTTTAAATTTGGAATATGATAATATCGGTTGCGTCTTAATGGGCTCCGATACTCTTGTTAAAGAGGGGGAAAAAGTTTACCGAACAGGTAAAGTTATGAGTGTGCCTGTGGGGGATGAACTTCTTGGCAGAGTAGTAAACCCGCTTGGCCTTGCCCTTGACGGCAAAACAGCCATAAAAACAAAAGAAACAAGACCTCTTGAAATTATTGCTCCCGGTGTTGTGGAAAGGCAACCCGTAAACGAACCTTTACAAACAGGTCTAAAAGCTATTGATGCCATGGTTCCGATAGGTAAAGGCCAAAGGGAACTTATTATCGGCGATAGACAAACCGGTAAAACGGCTATTGCTATTGATACAATTATCAATCAAAAACAACAAGGCAAAGAAGTTATTTGTATTTACTGCGCTATCGGCCAAAAACAAAGCACTGTTGCTCAGGTTGTGCAAACCTTAAAAGATTTTGGCGCAATGGACTATACCATTGTTGTTAGTGCAAGTGCTTCTGATCCGGCTTCGCTTTTATATGTTGCGCCTTATGCTGCTTGCGCTATGGGCGAATATTTTATGTGGCAAGGCAGAGATGTTTTAGTTGTTTATGATGACTTATCAAAACACGCTCAGGCCTATCGCCAAATGTCCTTGCTTTTAAGAAGACCGCCCGGCAGAGAAGCTTACCCCGGTGATGTTTTCTATTTACACTCAAGACTTCTTGAACGCGCTTGCCGTTTAAATAAAGAAAACGGTGGCGGTTCTTTAACTGCTTTACCGATAATTGAAACCCAGGCAAACGATATTTCTGCTTATATTCCGACAAATGTTATTTCAATTACCGACGGACAAATTTATCTTGATGCAAATATCTTCCGCTCTGGCAGAAAACCGGCTATTGATGTCGGTTTATCCGTATCCCGCGTGGGCGGTAGCGCACAGAAAAAAGCTATGCGTAAAGTGGCTGGCACTTTGCGTATTGACCTTGCCCAGTATCAAGAACTTGCAAGTTTTGCCCAGTTTGGCAGTGAACTTGATAAAGAATCACAATTTCAACTTGCGCGCGGTCAACGCTTAACGGAACTTTTAAAGCAAACCCAATATAAGCCAATGCTTGTTGAAGATCAAACTTTAGTTTTATTTGCCGGCACAAAAGGTTATCTTGATGAAATTGCGGTAAACAAAGTTCTTGCTTATCAGGAAGAATTACTTAACTTTGCCCGCGCAAAACACGCAGATTTACTTAAAGAAATTGCACAAGCAAAAAACCTTGACGGCGAACTTGAAAATAAAATTAAAGCAATTTTAGACGAATTTAAAACACTATTTAAAGGAAAATAAAAAGGAGAAAAACTTATGCCACAAAAAAAATATTTAGTTACAGGTGGAGCCGGCTTTATCGGCAGTAATATTGCTTGGGAGCTTGTTAAACAAGGCCACGCCGTTACAATCGTTGATGATTTTTCTTCCGGTCATTTTAAAAACTTACTCGGCTTTAAAGGCGATATTATTACCGCAAACTTAGCCGAAACGTTGCCCCCGGCAGATTATTATGATGCTATTTTCCACGAGGCCGCCATTACCGATACCGATATCCACGACCAAAAGTTAATGATGCAGGTTAATGTAGAGGCCTTTAGAAATATTTTAAACTATGCAGCTGATAATGAAATTAAAAGAGTTGTCTATGCTTCTTCTGCCGCTACTTACGGCAATGGTGCTTGCCCAATGAGTGTTAAACAAGATCCCGCACCGGAAAATATTTACGGATTTTCCAAAGCTATTATGGATAATGTCGCACGCGAATTTGCCGCCGATAACCAAGATATGAAAATCGTCGGTCTTCGCTATTTTAATGTTTATGGCCCGGGCGAATATTATAAAGGTAAAACTTCAAGTATGATTTATCAGCTTTATAATCAAATGAAGAAAGGCCACAACCCCAAAATTTTCAAAATGGGTGAACAACAAAGAGATTTTGTTTATGTCAAAGATATTATTAAAGCAAATATGTGCGCTTTAACGGCAAAAGATAGTTGTGTTGTTAATGCTGGCTCCGGTGTTGCAAGAAGTTTTAACGATATTGTTAAATGCTTAAATGCCGAACTTCAAACAACTTTACCGGCGGAATATATTGATAATCCTTATAGTTTTTATCAATTAAAAACAGAAGCAGATATTGCTTTAAGCAAAGAAAAAATTGGTTATACTCCCGATTGGACCCTTGAACTTGGCATACAAGATTATGTAAAAGTTCTTGAAGAAAGGAATAAATAAATGGAATCTTTACGCGATATCAGGCAGGAGATAAAATCAACCAAAGCAACGCAGCAAATTATGCTGACGATGAAGATGATATCTTCTGCCCGTATTCGCAAAGCTCAAAATCTTATGTTAGACGGGCGCCCTTTTGCACAAAAAATGGCCCAGATGATTGATAGTCTTCGCCAAGATATTCAAGCGCCCGATAGTATTCTTCGCAAAAATTCCGCCTATCGTTTTTTTGATAATACCGGGGCCGATAAAAACAGCGTTATGCTTGTTTTAATTACGGCAGATAAAGGTCTTTGCGGTGCTTTTAACGCCAATCTTTTAAGGGAAACTTTAAAATGGATAAAAGCCAACGAAGAAAAAGAAAAATATGTTTTTATCGTCGGCAAAAAAGGGCGTGATTTTTTAAGACGTCTAAAAATTCCGCGTTTGCATATTGTTGGCGAATTGATAGGTATTTTCCCAAAAGCTTCTTATGCTCACGCAACAATTATCAAAGATAAGATTTTACAAATGGGGCAGGAAAAAGATATTTCTGCCGTGCATATTATTTACAATGATTTTAAATCAATGGCAAGCCAAAAATTAGTCAGCAAAGATTTTCTACCTTTTGATTTTGATGAAATTGAGGGCGATCAAGATATTTCCAATATAACTTTTGAGCCCAGTATGATGGCTGTTTTTTTAGTTTTAATACCGCGTTATCTTGGCGCAACTTTATATAGTTTCTTACTTGAAAGTCAGGCAGCCGAACTTGCCGCTCGTATGAACGCTATGGAAAGTGCCAGCAAAAACGCAGGTGAAATTGTAGATACTTTAAGTGTCAAATTAAACAAAGTCCGCCAGGCAACAATTACCAATGAACTTACGGAAATTGTCAGTGGCGCAAATGCTTTAAATTGAGGTTAAATTTATGAATACAGGCAAAGTAGTGCAAATTATAGGACCGGCGGTTGACGTCCAATTTGAAAAAGATTTACCGCGTATAAATAATGCTCTTGAAATTAAATTAAACGATAAGGAAACTTTAGTAGCCGAAGTTGCCCAGCAACTTGGCGATAATATTGTCCGCGCGGTTGCTTTAGGCCCAACAGATGGCCTTGCCCGTGGCGCACAGGCCGTTGATACAGGTGCACCTTTACAAGTGCCTGTGGGGGAAGCTTGCCTCGGTCGTTTAATTGATGTTCTGGGCCAGCCAAAAGACCACAGAGGCCCTATTAAAACAAAAGACTATGCCTCAATTCACACTGCACCACCTTCTTTAGAAGACCAAAAAACAACCCCTGAAATTTTTGAAACAGGTATTAAAGTTATAGATTTAATTGCCCCTTATATGAAAGGGGGGAAAGTCGGCCTTTTCGGCGGGGCCGGCGTTGGTAAAACCGTTATTATTATGGAACTTATTAACAATGTCGCGCGTCAGCACCACGGCAGTTCCGTTTTTGGCGGTGTCGGCGAAAGAAGCCGCGAAGGTAATGACCTTTGGCTTGAAATGCAGGAAAGCAAGCTTTCCGATGGCTCAAGTGTTCTTGACAAAACCGTTCTTGTTTACGGCCAAATGAATGAACCACCCGGCGCAAGAGCAAAGGTTGCTTTAACCGCTTTAACTCAGGCAGAATATTTTAGAGATAAAAAAGGCCAAGATGTTCTTTTATTTTTGGATAATATTTTCCGCTATGTTCTTGCTAATTCTGAAGTGTCTGCTCTCTTGGGGCGTATGCCTTCGGCCGTCGGTTATCAGCCAACTTTAAATACCGAAATCGGCGCCTTACAGGAAAGAATTACCTCTACTAAAAAAGGTTCAATTACTTCTATTCAAGCTGTTTATGTTCCGGCTGATGACTTAACGGACCCCGGTGTAGCATCCACATTTACGCACCTTGATGCTACAACCGTTTTATCACGCCAGTTAGCAAGTCTTGGCATTTATCCGGCAGTTGATCCGCTTGATTCCACTTCCCGCATTTTAGACGCCAGAGTTTTGGGTGAAGAACACTATAAAGTAGCCCAAGAAGTCCGCAGAATTTTACAAAAATATAAAGATTTACAAGATATTATTGCAATTCTCGGTATGGATGAATTAAGCGACGAAGATAAAACAACCGTTGCCCGCGCAAGACGCGTGCAAAAGTTCTTATCCCAGCCGTTTTTCGTGGCGGAAAAGTTTACCGGTGTTCCCGGCAAATATGTCAAAGTTGAAGATACAATTAAAAGTTTTAAAGGCATTATTTCCGGCGAATATGACCACATACCCGAGCAGGCATTTTTCAACTGCGGCGGCATAGAAGATGTTTTAAAAAATTACGAAAACATGAAGCAAAAAGATGGCGACAAATAAAAAAATTCGTTTACAAATTACAACTCCGCAAAAACCTGTTTTAGATAAAGAGGTTGATTTTGTCGTCTTGCCCGCTTACGAGGGGGAAATGGGTGTTTTGCCTGGCCACGCCCCTTATGTCGCAATATTAAATTTTGGCGAACTCCGCTATACTATTGACGGCCAAGAAGAAACTTTTGCCCTAATGGGCGGACTAGCCGAAATTGCCAATAACGAAGTCAGCGTCTTTGCCGAAGATATTGCCCTTGCCCGCGAAGTTGACGAAGAATCCGCCAAACAAAAAATAGCGCAAGCCAAGGCCTCTTTATCTGCAAAAGGTGCGGATATTGATATGGAACTAGCCGAAATAGAATTAAAGAAAGCCCTTTTAATGCTTAAAGTTAAAAACAAGAAAAAGAAATAACTTTTTGCTTCGGCTTTTGCGTTTATATTGCGTTGCTCGTTGCTCGCATATGCGGGGTTGCCACCCGCTCAAGATATGCTTCGCTCCTTGCGCCTTATCTAAACGCAAAATCCTTGCAAAAACAATTTGCTCTGTTTTAGAGTATAAAAAAGGAATTTATTATGGAAAACAATTTAATACCCCCGATTTTTTATGAAAAACTCGTAAAAAAATTTAGATTGTTTAGAATAATTTTAGTCTTATCTCTTCTTCCTTTAATTCTTTTCTTTTGCTCATATTTTTTTGTAACTATCAGCTTAGAAACCTGGATAATTACTTTGTTGATTTTATTTGCTATATATTGTGTTTTATATAGTATCTTTTCTAAAAGCATTTTTAAAGAAATAAAAGGAATACATAATTGGTCTAATACTAAGAAAAAAATTTCTTGTGGTTTTAAACAGAATTTAGAAAATTTAAATATATTTGGCTCAAGAAGACAGGTATATCTTTATTTTAATTTGTCCGGCAATTTTTATAATAGGGATTTTAATTTGTATGAATTGCAGGTGCACAAAGAATTTAATAGTAAAAACTTCAAAGAATACCTGCTAGTCCAAACAACCCCAATTTCTAATTTTAAAAGTATTATTTTAATTAAACCCCACCAAAATTCTTTAGCTAGATTTTTTAGTAATAGTAATTCTCTTACAAAAATAGAGCTTGATACCCAAGGTCTTTTTGATATTTATGCAAATAATCCACAAGAAGCTCTTAATGCTTTAACTTCGGAATTTATGTCAAAATTAATATTTTTTGGCAGAAATATGAAAGCCCCAATTACTTTTTTAATTACACCAAAAGGTGCTTTATTTTTCAAAAAAGGTGATGGCTCGCATTGGTGTTCCTTTTTTGCTTTTTCATCTTCACAGAAACAAGTGTTAAAAGAATGCCAAAAAATAGAAGGTTTTATTGGTCTACTTGACCTTATAAATCTTTTAGAAAAGAAATAAATAAAAAATGTTTTAAAACAAAAACGCACTCTTTTTACCGAGTGCGTTTTTTATATCTTATAAACTTATTTTCTTAATGGTCTTTTTATTCTGCTTGGTTCAAGTTTAATAACATCTCTAAAATATTTTGGCCATTTGCCAAGGCGGCCTTCTTTACTAACGCAAGCAAGCGAGGTTGTTCCTTCCGTCAGCAATTTTCCGTCTTGGTTAAAAATCTGATATTCATAAACAAGTCTAACGGGGCTCATTTCAATAGGGTAGGCCTGCACATCAATCACGTCTCCATACATGGCAGGTGCGCGGTAAAAAATCTCTTGATGATTAACAACAAAATAGCAATTATCTTGCATAAGTTGCTTAACGGTTAAACCCATTTTTTCAAGTTCATAAGTTCTTGCTTCTTCAAAAAATCTTAAATAATTTGCGTGGTAAACAACACCGCCGCAATCGGTATCATAGTAGTAAATATGTCTTTTCATAAACTCCCCCGGAAATAAAAAATTTAAAAAATACCTCTAAAAATATCATATCATTTTATGCTAAAATAATCTTATGAGTAATCAAGAATCAAATAACTTTTTAAATATCATAATTTTATTATTTCTTGCAGTGGTAATAGCTTATCCCGTCAGTTCTTTTATAAAGAACAGAAGCGATTTATCAACAGCAATTACGCCGGAACAAAGGGATTCTTTTGTTTCCAATGAAGTTTTTAATCAAAACGCCCAAAATAATTTAACGCCTCTTGACCCCGGTTCTCGCGTAGGAGAAGGTTATAAAAGTGTTTCTTATGCAAATGACGGCCACGCAATTATTTGTGTTACAATAAACAATGTCGCTAATTTAACTAAAGAAGAATTTTATTCCGTAGGATACACTCCTTTTAGTTTACTAAATACCGTTCGGGCAAACATCAGAACACCGCAAGTTTTGGATGTCGTTTTTAATGATGATATTATTGTCGGCGCTTTTTTTGAAAGAGAATCTACAAAAAAAATATTAAACAATCCCCAAACTTTGCTTAATATGATAAGCCGTAACGATAAAGAAGTTTCCGATTTTATTAATCACCCTGCTTTTCAAGAAGCTTTATCTAGTAAAGAAGTTTTAAATGCTATTGCCGGCAGTCAAATGGTAGCAAATATTTTAGCAAGTCCAACCGGTAAATTCTTTTTAACTAATCCTGATGAAATTAAAAGATTAATTAATCAAAACGAAGATATAAGAAATTTATCTAAAAATGAAAACTTGCGCAATCTCTTGCTAAATTTTGAAGGCACAAAGCAGGCAGCACGCATTGCCCTTAATTAAACAAGATAGACAAATTTGGCAAAGTTAAAAAAATTTGTTATAATAAATATATACAGATTTTGCGGGCGTGGTTCAATGGTAGAACGCGACCTTGCCAAGGTTGAGACGAGAGTTCGATTCTCTTCGCCCGCTCCATTTAAAAGGCCTCTTTCCTTAAGAAAGAGGCCTTTTGCTTTGGCTTTTTGGTAAATTTTAATTTTTTTCAAACTTCGGATACTCGGGCTTGCCAGCCCCTCTTGGTATACCTCATTTGAAAGAACCGCTTTTTTCTAAAAGAAAAAAGCTAATTAAAATTTCCACGGAAAATCCTCGCAAAAATCATTTGCTTTGTCTTACGGCTTTTTTGCTTACTCTGCTTGGCGGGTTTTAAACTCTTTTTATATAATTTATATATGGGAATATTCAAACTTGTTTCTCCTTTTAAAGCGGCAGCCGATCAGCCGCGTGCGATAGAGAAACTCTCTCAAAACATTTTAAACGGCGTAAAACAGCAAACTTTGCTTGGTGTTACGGGCTCGGGCAAAACTTTTACTATGGCAGGTGTTATAGAAAAGTTAGATAGACCTGTTTTAATAATGTCACCAAACAAAGTTTTAGCAGCGCAACTTTACGGCGAATTTAAGCAATTTTTTCCTGAAAATGCGGTAGAATATTTTATTTCTTATTATGATTATTATCAGCCGGAGGCCTATATTCCCCAAACAGATTCTTATATAGAAAAAGACGCTTCTATTAATGATAATATTGAAAAACTCCGTCTTAAAGCAACACACTCTTTACTAACTAGAAAAGATACTATTGTTGTTGCCTCTGTTTCTTCAATTTACAATATCGGCTCGCCGGAAAGTTTTGAAAAATTAAGAATTTTCCTTCAAAAAGGCGCAAGTTTAAACCGCACTTCTTTTACCAAACATTTAATTAAAATTTTATACGAAAGAAGCGAAATGGAATTTATACCCGGCACTTTCCGTCTGCGTGGTGCTTGTGTGGATATTTTCCCGCCCTATAGTCAAACGGCACTTAGAGTAGAAATTGAAAATAATATAATAAAATATTTAAGCGAAATTCATGCTATAACAGGCCAAACTATCCAAGAATTAAAAGATGTTTGGCTTTCTCCGGCAAAACAATTTGTTTCCGAAGATGAAAAGTTATCTTTTGCCCTTGAAAGCATCCGCGCCGAAGCTAAAGAAAGAGAACAATTTTTCCTTTCCCAAAATAAACTTGTTGAAGCGCAAAGAATTAAACAGCGCACTAATTATGACCTTGAACTTTTGGAACAAACCGGCTTTTGCAGCGGTATAGAAAACTATTCACGCCAACTTGAGTTAAGAGAGCCGGGCAGTCGCCCGAATTGCCTTTTAGATTATTTTAGAAATTATAAAGATTTTGTTGTTTTTGTTGACGAATCCCATGTCGCTATTCCGCAAATACGCGGTATGTATAACGGCGATAGAGCGCGCAAACAAATGCTTGTTGATTTTGGCTTTCGGTTGCCAAGCGCGCTTGATAACCGCCCTTTAAAATTTGAGGAGTGGGAAACTCTTATAAAAAATGTTGTTTTTGTTTCGGCAACTCCGGGGCCTTATGAGTTAAGCGTAAGCAAAAACAATATTGTAGAACAAATTATTCGTCCGACAGGTCTTGTTGATCCTCCTGTTAAAGTTTTAAAAGCCGAAGGCCAAATTTTAGATTTGCTGGAAAGAATAAAAGCAAAAACCGCCGTCAAACAACGCAGTTTAGTTTTGGCTTTAACCAAAAAAACGGCGGAAGATTTATCAAGTTTCTTGCTTGAAAAAGGCATTAAAGCGCGCTATTTACACAGCAGTATTGAAGCCCTAGACAGAATAGAAATTTTAAGGCAATTTGCCGCAGGAGAGTTTGATGTCCTTGTCGGTATTAATTTGTTAAGAGAAGGGCTTGATATTCCGCAAGTGGGGCTTGTTGCCATCTTAGAAGCCGATAATGAGGGCTTTTTAAGAAATCAAACAACTTTAATACAAATAGCAGGCCGCGCCGCCAGAAATGTGGATGGGGAAGTTGTTTTATACGCCCAGCGCACAACGCCTTCAATGAAGCAAGCTCTTTTTGAAATGGAGCGCAGACGCACTATCCAACAGGCCTATAACAAAGAGCATAATATAACTCCTCGCACGATAGAAAAAGCACAAGTTAAAATGGATGAATTTGAAAATATTTCAAAAGGCAGTGCCTTAAATGCAATTCATAGTGTGGAAGAGGCCTTGCCAAGTGCCAAGAACTTGCCAATGTTTGTTAAAGATTTAGAAAATCAAATGAGAGAAGCGGCCGATAATCTTAACTTTGAACTTGCCGCCACTTTAAGAGATAAACTTTTTGAACTTAAAGATATGATGGCCCAAAACAAGAAAACAAAGACAATAAAAAAAGGAAAGAAAAAATGAATTTTAATTTTAGTTTGTCACAAATAATTGAACTTGAAGAAGTTTCTTCAACGCAAGATTTAGCAAAAGAACTCGCAAAAAAATCTGCCTTAACGGACAATCTTGCAATTTGCGCGCAAAGTCAAACAGCGGGGCGCGGTCGTTTTGAGCATACTTGGCAAAGTAATAAAGGCGGTTTGTATATCAGTCTTTTATTAAAACCCTCTAAAAAAACAGCTTCTCTTGCAGAGTTAAGCATTAAAACAGGCCAAGCTGCAGCCCTTGCTTTAGAAGAAATGTATAATTTAAAAACCTTAATTAAACTGCCCAATGATGTTCTTGTAAAAACAAAAACTGGCGAAAAGAAAATTTGCGGTGTTTTAATTGAAAGTGCCGTTTCAAGCGATAAACTTGAGTGGCTTATCGTCGGCGTAGGAGTTAATCTCAATAATAAAGTTGATAAAAACTTAAATGCTATTAATGTTAAAGAAATAATTAAAAAAGAGGTTGATATCTTTGAATTCAGGCAAGTTTTTCTAAAACATTTTGCTACAAAATATATTGAGTGGCAACTTTCCAAATAAAAAAAGCCCCATTTAAAAATGGGGCTTTTTCTTCTTTATAAAACTTCTTAATCGCCCATAATTTGTTTAACTTTATCAAGTAAATTTTTAGGGCTAAAAGGTTTTAAGCAAACTCCTTTAACCATAGGTTTGCCAAGGAACATGTGTCCTGCTGTTTCCAAGGCAGAAAGTATAAGAACGGAAGTTGAACTTATATCATCATCTTTCTCCATTTCGGCTACAATAGTTTTTCCGTCCATACCGGGCAACATTAAATCAAGCAAAACCAAATGCGGTCTGATTTCTTTTATTGCGGGGATAGCATCTCTGCCGTTTTCGCAAATAGTGACCTCATAACCGGCTCTTGTTAAAATCATATTAACAAGTTCCATAATATCTCTATCGTCTTCTACTACTAAAATTTTCTTTTTCATATATTTTCCTTCCCCTTGCTAATCTTTTAATATTCTACTAAAATAAAAAGTAATATGAAAGACCCTAAATTTCAAGCTACTATATGGCAAACTTTAGTAAATTTTGCTAAAGAAAACAAATTTTTTAAACCGAAAGATAAAATCTTAGTCGGTCTTTCCGGCGGGGCGGATTCTGTTGCCCTCTTACATTTTATTTGCCAGCTTGCCAAAAAACAGCAATTTTATGTTTATGCTTGCCATGTGGATCATCAATTAAGAGCAAACTCTAAAAAGGATGCTACCTTTGCCAAAGACTATGCAAAAACTTTGGGGGTTGATTGTGTTGTAAAAAAAGTTAATGTTAAAGCCCTTGCCAAAAAAGAAAAGAAAAGTTTAGAACACGCTGCAAGAACTTTAAGATACAAAGCTTTTGAAGAAGTAGCAAAAAAATTTAATTGTTCAAAAATTGCTCTTGCCCACCACGCAGATGATAATACGGAAACTTTCTTTTTAAATCTCTTACGCGGCACAAAAGCCAAAGGATTGTGTGGTATTCCCGTTATGCGTAAAGCAGGTAAAAGGCAAATTATAAGGCCGTTTTTATGTATTACGCGCCAAGATATCAAAAAATATTTAGCGCAATATAATCTTAAAAATGTGGAAGATCAAACCAATCAAGAAGATATTTATTTGCGCAATTGGTTAAGATTAAAAATTATTCCTCTTTTATTAGAAAAACAACCTTTATTAAGGCAACATGTTTTATCTATAACCAAAGAACTTTCTAAGCAGTTAAAGCAGCAATAAATCCTATCATAAAACACAAGAAGAAGAAACACGCAGCAAAAGGTAAAACAAAAGAGCCCATAAAAGCAATCATGCTAGCGCTTCTTGCTATGCCGTAAACTTGTTTTATAGCGTTTAAAACAAAATATATTTGTGCGGCTATTATTCCCAAAACGAGAAGAGGCACAAAAGGCAACATTAAAGGGAAAGCTTTTGCTATTAAAAAGCAAGGTATAGTTAAAGACCAAATTACCTGGGAAAGCCCCAAAAATATAAAAATACCTAAAGAAGAGCTTTGATTTTCCGTCATTTCAAGTAATGTATTACAAATTGCAGCCAAAACAAAGTTTAAGATAATATTTGTAATGAACCAAAAAATAAAAGCAAAAGCAAAACCTACAATGGAACCTGTTGTATTAAACCCCAGTTTAATTGCGAAATATAAACTTATTATTCCAAAGGCATAGCCAAAACAAGCATAGGAAAGTTTTTTGCCTTCGGCAAGATTTTTTAGACAAATTTCAGGGTTTTGGATAAATTCTGTTAATATTTTCATATTAATATGCCCACAAATAATAAACTTTAGGTGTTGTGGCCTCTTCAATTTTCATATTGAATTTGCCTTGCACAGAACTAAACAAACTGCCTAAATCTGATAAAGAAGTAAAGTTTGCTTGGGCAAATTTTATATTTTTTTGTCCGGTTAAATTTTCAAGCACTTTTTTAGCTTCTTCTATTCCGCCTAATTCATCAATAAGACCAAGGGCTTTTGCTTGGCTTCCGGTCCACACGCGGCCATCAGCATAAATGCGCAATTTTTCTTCCGGAATATTTGGGCGGGATTTTTTTACAACATTAAAAAATTGTGCATAAGTATCATTTATCATATCTTGCAGGAGTTGTTCTTCTTCCTCAGTCATTTCTCTGTAAGGGGAGCCGATATCTTTATGTTTTGCAGATTTAATAGGTTTAAAAGAAACGCCTATTTTTTCAAGCAAAGGCGTAAAGTTTGCTCCTTGCATAATAACACCGATAGAGCCCGTTATAGTGCCCGGTTGGGCAACAATTTTATCAGCAGCAGTGGCAATATAATAACCGCCACTTGCGGAAATATCTCTAAACATAGCAACTACTGGTTTGTTTTTAGTTTTAAAATAAGTAAGAGCGCTATAAATATCTTGAACAGAAGCAACCGTTCCGCCCGGAGTGTTAATATCTAAAAGTAAAGAGTGAACATTTTTATTTTCGGCTAATTCTCTTATTTTTGTGGCAATTTGGCTTGGACTTTGAGAAGAAGACCAAGAAGAATTTTGCCCTTCTTGTATAGTTCCGCGTATTTTTATTACAGCCGTTACCCCACCGCTATAATTTTCCTTCTTAGAAAAAGATTTAATTCCGCTTTCTATTTCTTCCCCATCATTATAAAGTTGCCCGGGCGTAAAAACGATATAAGCCGCACTTATTAAAGAAAGACCAAAAAGGCAAATTAAAATAGTAAGCAAAGTGTTTGTAAAGAAAGAACTTCTAAAAGAAGCAGGTTTTTTGTAAAAAATTTCTTCTTGTTTAAAACTAGGTGGTGCAGGGGGGACCCCTTGATTATTTTGGTTATTAAAGTCTTGCATAAAAATCCTCCTATCTTAATTATATCAATAAATGATACAATTATCTTGTAGAATATTGGGAGGGCTTTTTATGTTTAAAGGTATTTTAACGGCTTTAATAACGCCGTTTAAAGATAATAAAATTGATTTTCGCTCTTTAGAAGTTTTAATTGAAAAACAACTTGCCAGCGGTGTCAGTGGTTTTGTAGTTTTAGGAACTACTGCCGAAACGCCTGCTTTAAACGAACAGGAAAAAGAAGCTTTAATAAAATTTTGCACGGAAAAAGTTAATAAGAGAGCAAAAATTATTATTGGTGCCGGTAGCAATAACACACAAGCAATGCTTAAAAATTGCGAAATTTCTTGTAAATATGATCCCGATGGTCTTTTGATAGTTACTCCTTATTACAACAAACCTAACTTAAGCGGTATGATAGCGCATTATACCCTTGCTTCCCAATTTAATAAACCAATAGTTTTATATCATATTCCCGGCAGAACAGGCCAAAAACTTTCCATAAAATTTTTTGAAGAACTTTTAAATAATGTTCCTCAAATTATGGCGATAAAAGAATCTTGCTATGATATCTCTCATCTAACGGAAATGGCTGTTAAATTTGCTCAAAAACGCATAAATTATATTTGCGGTAATGATGATTTGTGGCCTGTCTTTTTAGGGCTTGGCTCACGCGCAATTATCAGTGCGGCAGCAAATACAATGGCCCCTTTCTTTGTTAAAGTTTATAATTTATTTACAGAAGGTAAAACTCAAGAAGCGATGGCTCTTTTCTCTCAAGGATATTCTTTGATAAAAGCAAGTTATGCAGAGGTCAACCCGACTTGTGTAAAATATCTTTTGTCCTTAATGAATCTTGCAAGTGATGAAGTTCGTTTACCTCTTGGATCAATCAGTGAGGAAAGCAAAAAAATGCTTAATCACATTTACGAACAAACCCCACAAGGAATACTTTTATGAACAAACAAATTTGTGTTTTAAAATTTGGTGGCAATACTCTTGCCAATAAAGAAAAAATTTTACTTGCCGTTAAACTTATTAAGCAACGCTGGGAGGAAGGTTGTCTGCCTGTTATAGTTGCTTCTGCTAACGGCAATTTTACAGATATACTTTTGGATAACGCTTATAGTTTAAGCCCTGATCCTAACAAACGCGAACTTGATATGCTAATTACTACCGGCGAAAGAATAAGCGTTGCCCTTTTATCTATTGCCTTAAACGAGGCCGGGCTTCCTTCTGTTTCTTTAACAGGTTCCCAAATCGGGCTTATAACAACTTCTACTCACGCAGGTGCACAAATTGTGGAAATTAAAAGCGACCGCCTTAAACGCGAACTAGAACAAGGCCATATCCCCATAATTGCCGGCTTTCAGGGTATTGGTCAAAACAAAGAAATTACCACTTTAAAAAGAGGTGGCTCTGATGTTTCAGCAGTATTTATTGCCTCTTTCTTGGGAGCGGACCATGTGGAAATGATTAAAGATGTTGACGGCGTTTACGATAAAGACCCCAATAAAAATAAAGATGCCAAAAAATTAAATCTATTAGATTTTGATGTTATGTATAAACTCGCCCTTGAAGGCGCAAATGTTTTGCACCCCGATGCAATAACTTTGGCTAAGGAAAAGGGTATTGAAATTAGAATAATTTACTATAAAACAGGTGTGGCAGGCACGATAATAAAATGATTAAAATAGCAATTTACGGAATAAACGGCCTCGTCGGTCGTTTGATGGAAGAACAACTAAAACATTTAAAACAACCCTATGAACTTTTAAGGGTTGGCAGTCAAGATAAACCCGTTGAAAGTGATATCGCAATTTTATGCACGGATGATGAAATCAGTTTCAAACTTGCACAAGTTTTAAAAGACAAAACAAAATTTATTGTTGATATGTCTGCCAAGTTTAGAAATGAACCTGGTATTCCTTTAGTTATACCGGAAATTAACCCCCACGCAATTACTAAAGAAACACAACTTATTTCAAGTCCAAACTGCACAACAACAGGGCTTGTAATGGCGCTTAATCCTTTAAAGAAGAAATATACCCTTGAAGAAGTTTTCTTTTCTTCTTATCAGGCAATCAGTGGCGGTGGTAAAAAACTTTTGGAAGATTTTAAAAATCCCGAATCTTTATACCGCGCAAATTGTGTGCCTTTAATTGGTTCTATTAAAGAAAATCTCTGGACGAGCGAAGAACTTAAAGGGCTAAACGAAACACGTAAAATTTTGGAACTTCCCAAAATAAAAGTGCGCTGTCATTGTGTGCGCGTTCCGGTGGAAGTTTCGCATAGTTTATGTGTTTCTTTGCGTGCAAAAGAAGCTTTTGATTTAAAAGAATTACCTTCTTTATTTGCCACACAAAAAGGGCTTGTTTACGACGAAAAAATTCACACACCTAAAGAAGTTGTCGGCCAGGAAGAAGTTTTTGTCAGCCGTCTTAGACTTGATCCGGAAGATAAAAATTATATTCATTTTTGGATAACTTTTGACAATCTTTTAAAAGGGGCTGCCTTAAACGGCAGGCAAATTGTTGCTTACTTAATGGAGAAATTTTTATGATAAAAGTTTTTTTAAATGGTTCAAGTGGCCAAATGGGCCAATTAATTGCCAAAAATATTGAATCTTACGACGATATGCAAATTGTCGGCAAAAAAGATAAAGATGTTTTTGAAAAAGGCGAACAATTTGATATCGTTATTGATTTTAGTTTGCCTGAGGGCTCAAAAGAGGCCTTTCAAATTGCAAAGCAAAACAAAGCAGCTTTTTTATGTGGAACAACTAATTTATCCCATAATTTTATACAGGCCTTAAAGAGCGAAAAAGAAATTCCTGTTTTTTGTGCCCCTAATGTAAGTATCGGTGTTTTTCTTTTTAGCCGTCTTTTAAAAGAAGCGGTGCAAAAATACCAAGGTTATAATTTTGCTTTGCACGAGGAGCATCACGCCAAAAAGAAAGATGCCCCAAGCGGCACGGCAAAATCTTTAGCCGCTTTTATAGGTTTTCCGGAAGAAAAAATAACATACGTGCGCAAAGGCAAAGTGCCCGGCACACATAGTTTAACTATAACTTCTTCCGTAGGAGATGAAGAAATTTTATTACAACATAAAGCTTTAGACCGCAATTTGTTTGCCTCCTCTGCAGTTAAAATTGCAAGGTGGCTTGTTAATCAAAAAGGCGGATTTTATACAATGGAGAATTTTGTAAAATGAAAATACATTTTGTAGGTATTGGTGGCGTAGGCATGAGTGCTCTTGCCCAACTTCACGCAATGAACGGCGATGAAGTCAGCGGTTCAGACCGCTTAATAAATAATGGTTTTACCCAACTGCCAATTTGGCAAGCATTAATAAAACTCGGCGTAAAAGTTTTCCCCCAAAACGGCAGTGCAATTACGCCTGATACAGATGCCGTTATTTTAACTTCGGCAATAGAACCTGATAATATTGAAATTAAAAAAGCAAAAGAATATGGTATCCCTGTTTTACACCGCTCTGATTTACTTGCAAAACATGTCAAAACCCATCACACTATTGCTGTTTCCGGCACAAGCGGTAAAAGCACAACAACGGCTATGCTTTTTGAAATTTTGCGCCAGGCCGGCAAAGAACCTTCTTTAATTACAGGCGGTTTTCTACTTTCTTTGCAGAAGGAAGGTTATTTCGGTAATGTCTATAAAGGCAAAAGTGATATTCTTGTTATAGAAGCCGATGAATCAGACGGAACTCTTGTTAACTATCATCCGAAAATCGGCCTTATGCTTAACCTTGCCAAAGACCATAAAGAACTTGATACTTTAAAAGGTTTCTTTAAAAAATTTAGAATTAACTGCGATAAATTTATTTATAACGCGGATCAAGCTGATTTGGAAGAAATCGGTAAAGGTGCTTTAACTTTCTCTTTAAAAGATGCCAACAATATCAAAATGGATGGCTTTTGCTCTACTTTTGAAATTGAGGGCGTGCCTTTCAAAATCAATTTGCCGGGCGAGCATTACATAAAAGATGCTCTTGGGGCAATAGCGGCCGCTCGTCAGGAAGGCGTTAGTCTTGAAGACTGCGCTATCGCGCTTGAAAACTTTAAAGGTGTTTGGCGCCGTTTTAATTCTATCGGCGTTAAAAACAAAATAGAAGTTATTGATGATTTTGCCCACAACCCGCATAAACTTGCCGCTACTTTAAAAGCGGCGCATTTGCGCGGTAAAAGAGTTCTTGCGTTTTTCCAACCGCACGCTTTTACAAGCGTTCAACTTTTGCTTAAAGAATTTATTGACGAGTTTAGCGCAAATATTAAAGAACAAGATCACTTGTGGCTTGGCGAGATTTATTATGCCGGTGGCACAATTCCGCCCAATATTTCAAGCAAACTTATTTATGAAGGCCTTAAGCATAAAGGCACCCCCGTTAGTTTTTTAAGTGGCAGAGATGATACCGCCAAAGATATTGCAGCCAGCGCAAAGCCCGGTGATGTTATTTTGGTTATGGGCGCACGCGACCCGACATTGACCGACTATGCAAAGCAAATTTTTAATATGTTAAAATAACTTAGAGGTTTTTATATGAGTTCAAGAAGATTAGCCAGAGAATATGCCCTGCAAACTTTATATTATAGCGAAGCCGGCAAACTTACCCAAAATGATGCGGTAATGTTTGTTAATAGTTTCTTTGAAAATCTTGACGAACAGCACTTTGCTTTTTGTAAAGATATTGTGCAAGGCGTAAATAAAAACAAAAAAGAAATTGACGGAATTATTTCTTCTTTTTCAAAAAATTGGTCGCTTGAAAGAATGTCAAGCGTGGATAGGGCAATTTTAAGAATGGCAACTTACGAGCTTGTTTTTAGCCCTGATAAAACGCCCATTGCCGCTATTATTGATGAATCCGTAGAACTTGCCAAAAAATATTCTACCGAAAATTCCGGCAAATTTTTAAACGGCATTTTAGATAAAATCAAAACCAAAAGAAATGGATAAAAAAGAAGAGTTAGAGCAACTAAAAAAACAAATAGAGTATCATAATAATCGCTACTATAATTTAGATTCGCCGGAGATTTCCGATTATGATTATGATATGCTTTATGCCCGCCTAAAAACGCTAGAAAAAGAACTCGGTGTTCAAACCTCAAGTCCGACTCAAAAAATAGGGGGCGTTGCTTCTTCTTCTTTTGCCCCGGTGGAGCATTTAACACCGATGCTCTCACTTGATAACAGTTATAATGCCGAGGATATTTTGGCTTGGCACGAACGCTGTGCTAAAGCGCTTGGCCGCAGTGATTTTGAAATGATTGTTGAAAGCAAAATTGACGGCGTTTCCTGTTCTTTAAAATATCAAGACGGCATTTTAATTCAAGGGGCAACGCGCGGGGATGGCAAAATCGGCGAAGATATTACAGAAAACCTAAAAAATATAAAAGCAATTCCGCACGAACTCAAAGGCAAACCGCAAGGTGTTTTGGAAATCAGGGGCGAAGTTTTTTTGGATAAAAAAGATTTTGCCACTTTAAATGAGTCCCAACTTGATAAAGATTTGCCGCCCTTTGCCAATGCAAGAAACGCAGCCGCCGGTTCTATCCGTCAGAAAGATCCTCTTATAACAAAAAGTCGTCCTTTAAAATTTTTCGCTCACTCATACGGCTCTGGCATAAATAATATTTCTTCTTTCAGTGGTTTTATTAAACAATGCCAAGAGTTTGGCTTTCAAGTTTCGCCCGTAAGGCATACTTTTAATAATATTAACCAAGTAATAAAATTTTATGATGATTTTAAAGAAGGACTAAAAAACCTTCCCTTTGATGCTGATGGCCTTGTTGTTAAAATAAACGATTTTAAATATCAGCAGGAACTCGGCCAAACAGCCAAAAGTCCGCGTTGGGCAGTTGCCTTTAAATATCCGGCCGAGCAAGTTAAAACAAAAGTTAAAGATATAATTTTTTCAGTCGGAAGAACAGGTATAATTACGCCTGTTGCCTCTCTTGAGCCGGTTGCTTGTGCAGGGGTTATAATATCTTCTGCCACACTTCATAATTTTGATGAAATTAAACGCCTTGGCGTTCAAGTCGGCAGTGAAGTTATTATTGAACGCGCGGGTGAAGTTATACCAAAAATTGTCAAAGTCGTATCAAACGCAAACACACAAAAAGATATTGTGCCAAGCGTTTGCCCCGTTTGCGGGAGCCCTGTTTACAGGGATGAAGAAGCCGTTGCCTACCGCTGCCCTAACCCTGCTTGTCCGGCGCAAATTAAAGGTTCTTTGGAGCATTTTGTCAGTCGCGATGCTATGGATATAGAAGGCTTTGGCACAAGCGTTATAAACCAGCTTGTTGAATCTAAAAGAATAACAAGTTATAGCGATATTTATTCTCTCACAATTTTTGATTTAATGCCGCTTGAGTTTTTTGGCGATAAAAAAACCGATAATCTTTTAAAAGCAATAGAAAAAAGCAAAAGAACTCCGCTTGATAAATTTATTTTTGCTTTAGGTATTCGTCATGTCGGCTCTAAAACAGCAGAAGTCTTGGCAAGACACTTTCAAAATATAGAAAATTTGCAAAATGCCACTTTAGAAGATTTACAAAAAATCGGCGATGTCGGCCCGGTTGTGGCAACAAGTATTTTTAATTTCTTTAAAACACCAAAAGTTTTAAAAGATTTGGAAAATTTAAAAAAGTCCGGTTTAGTTTTAACTGCACCGGCTGCCAAAAAGAGCGCCATTTTAGAGGGCAAAACCTTTGTTTTTACGGGCGAACTGGAAACTTTAACACGCGCCGAGGCGCAAAATTTAGCCAAGCAAAACGGGGCAAAAGTCTCTGATAGTGTTTCCGGCAAAACTTACGCCGTTGTAGCAGGCAAAGATGCCGGCACTAAACTTGCCAAAGCACAAAAACTCGGCGTAAAAATAATGACCGAACAAGAATTTTTATCTCTCCTAAACAAGCAGGAGTAATTTATGGGAAATAATGCCCCTGACAAAAAATATTATGAATTTACAGATATAAAAAGTCAAAAGAAATATCAAATAGAAAAAAGTCCTTTAGTAGGTCAAGCTGCTAAAGGGAAAATAGATATTTTCAATGTCGATTTTTTTCAATTTACTCAACTTTATTTTTATAAAATATCTCCTTTATTTTTAGAGCGATATACAAAGCAAGCCAAAGAACTACAGGGAATAAAAAAAGCTTTGGGTTGTTCTTTTTTTATTTTATTTGCGCTACTTTTTTTGCCGGGAGTTAATTATGTCCCTCTCTTTTTTATTTTTATATTTTTGATTCTTTTTTGTTTTTTAGTATATTTTGCCTTTTTCAAACCTTTTGACAAAATGATAATGTATGATTTTAAAGAAATCTTCTTTTCTCTTTTTAATGTAGAATATTCCAGATATTTTTATATGGGTAATTCCTCCACAATGAAAAATTATGAAGCAACAACCAAAAATCTAATGGCTAAAGCCTGGGAGTTGTGCGAAATAATGAAAAAGCTGGGTCTTAATTCCTCTTTTGGGGTAGATGAAACTTTAGCATTAGACTACAATGGGAAGAAACTAGTAATGACAGAATTGTCGCGCCTTACAAATTCCAAAAGTTGTATGATAATTTATTATTCTGTTAATAAGAATTTTGAAAAAGAAACTATTATCAAAAATGTAGAAGATACTTCTTCTGTTAATTTTACCGCTAAACCGCAAATTTATTTAGAAGATCCTCTTTTTAACAAAAATTTTAAAATATTTGCTGATGATCAAGTAGAAGCGCGTTATCTTTTAACCCCTACATTTATGGAAAGACTTTTAAATTTTCAAAAAAAATATAACTGCACAACAAGTGTGCTTTTTAGTAAAAACACGCCTTACCCGGAATCAAATATCTTTCTAGCCATAACTTCGTATAAAGATTTCTTTGAAATTCCTAAAGGGGTAGATTGGATAAAGAATTCTTCCCATTTTTATAATATCTGTCAAGAAATAAAAGATATTCTTAAAATTATAGATGCCCTTAAACTAGACCAAGATATAGGCCTGTAGGACTAATTTTATGGAAAATAATAACTCTGATAAAAAATATTATGAATTTACGGATATAAAAAGTCAAAAGAAATATCAAGTGGAAAAGAGTTCTTCTTCCTATGAGCCTATTAGCAAAAAACTAGATATTTTTGATTTAACCGAAACGGAATTTTCTTCTTTTTTTTATAAAGAATTTATCCCTAATTTACATTTTTCAAAGATAAGAGGATTGAAGAACGTTATAGATTGGTGGGTATATTTTAGTTTTACATTTGTTCTGGTAGTGTTTTTGGGGACATCTTTTCTATATTTTTGTTTTTTTAAAGATCATCCAATTATTAAGGATGAACCTATATTCGGATTATTTATATTAATTTTTGTTATTTTTTCGTTTTTTGGTGCTTGGTCTTGTTTGATGGCTATTATAACAGCAATAAAGGTCCCGAATTATAAAATTAAACAGAAATTGTTTTCCGCTTTGAATATTAAATATTTAACATCTAAGTTGAATTTTAAACAAAACGATATAGAACTTGAAATGTTCTCAGTTCCTGCCTCTGTGCAAAAAGCCTTAAGAAAGATATTTGTTTCTTCTAAAGGCAGACAAACGCGCAACTTCTTTTCTGCAGATGAAAGTTTATATTTAAACTATAAAGGCCTTCCTCTTGAAATAGTAGAGTTTCAATACCCTAAAGATTCTAAAGATTTTTCTAAAGCAATAGTCATAGCTACAAAAATCAGTAAAAATTTTAAAGGGGAAGTTATTATTAACGAAAAATTATCGGGCTTGCGTCCGACGGTAGAGATTAAGCCGCAAGTTTTTTTGGAAGTGCCTGAGTCTTTTAGTAAATTTAAAGTTTTTGCCGATGACCAAGTGGAAGCACGCTATCTTTTAACAACCGCTTTCTTAAATAGAATGATAGAGTATAAAAAAGCACATAATTGCAGTATGGATGTTTTATTTAGTAATGAGATTTGTGATAAAGAAAATGTTTTTATTTGTATTTCTAGCAAGAAGGACTTCTTTGAATTTTCTTTCTTTTCAAAGTGGGATAAAGACCCCACAATTCTTTATGGCATTTTACAGGAAATCAAACAAATTGCAGAAGTCGTTGACGCTCTTAGACTAGACCAAGATATAGGGATGTAGGATAAAATTTATGATAAATAACGAAAACGATAATTATGAAATTATAGATATAAAGAATCAGGCAAAATACAAAGTTTGGCAAGAAACATCAGATAGAAAAAGATATAGTTCTGATTTAAGAGATTTTTATAGAGATGTGGACATTTCTAACTTTGAAGAGAAAAATTACAAAAATGACTTTCAAAAGAAGATTTTTCATGAAATAAAGGATTCTAAAAAAAACGATTTGTTTAAAATCGGTAATATGCTTAAAAAGTTTTTCGTAGGAATTGTTATTATAAACATTGTTTTTATTGCACTCCTGATTCTTTTTACGATAGTATTTCCGGATGGTCACTATTCTTCAGATGGGGATTATACCCCGTTTCAACATTTCTTCGGCACAGTAATGTGCATAGCTGCCCTAGTCTTTGTAATAGTGGGGGCATTTGGAGGGAATTTTATTATCTATAAAGTTACAGAATTTTTTACTCCAAAGGTGTCTGATGCTCTTTATAAAAGTTTCACCAAACCCACGCTTGCGGATTTAAAGAAAACATTTTTTAATTCTTTAAAAATAGAATACTATCCTATTGTTGAGGTTTTATCTCAAGTAGATAATATAAGCGAACTTATGGCTAAAATAAACCCTGCTTACAAAAAATTTGTCAGAGCAGATGATTTTATTTCTTTTAGTTATAAAAATTTGCCTATTAGCATTGTGGAATTTAGATCCGTCGGTCTTGAGGCCAGCAGTTGTATTTTTATAGCAACAAAAATAAATAAAAACATTACCAGCGAGACTTTTGTAAAAACCAAAGATTGCCCCTTAGATAATCTTTCTTTTTCGGAAAACTTTTCAGTTCAGTCTTTTAATCCGCAGGAAGCGCGTTCTCTTTTAACATCGGCTTTTAGAGCAAGATTGTTAAAATATAGAAAAGAGCATAATAATTGCCAAATTGATATTTTATTTAGCAATAAAGTATCCGATAAAGAAAATATTTTTATTTGTATTCCTTCTCAAAAGAATTATTTTGAAATGTCCGAACAAGATTGGAAGGACGAAAGCAAGTCTTATCAAATCATCAGCGAAATAAGAGAAATTTTGCTTATACTAGAAACTCTTAAACTAGACCAAGATATAGGCTTGTAGGAAAAAATTATGACAGAAAATACAAAAAAAGATATTTTTGATTTAAGTGAAACAGAATTTATAGACTATTTCAAAGAAAAAGTGGTTCCGCACTTGAATGAAATACAGGTTCAACTTTCTTCGCAGGCTTATACTATTTTAATAATAGTTATGATTGCGATTTTTGCTCCGCAATGTGCGGGTTCTATTTTCTTTTTAATATTTTTTATTGCGCTATCCTCATTTGCAGACACGGGCAATCTACCTATATGGTCTTTTCTTTTGTTTATTCTTTTCTCACTTTTATTTACTGCCATTCCTATTTATATTATTGTTAAAGCACTTAAAGCAAGGCGTACTAAAAACATTTTTTTATCAAAAAACAAATTATTCAAGCATCTTGGCCTGGAATATTTTAGCTTGAGGTGGTCTCAACACGAAGATGTTCGCGCTTTGCAAAGGGTTATTAATGTTTATGAAGATATTCTTTTATATACCTTTTGGCTGAGAAGAGGAATAGATGAAATTATAAAAAGCTCTTATCATAATATCCCTTTTACCATTATTGAACAAGCGCCGATGGAAAGAAAATACGGCCTTGTTTTGATGACGAAAATCAATAAATATTTTAAGGAAGATTTATGGCTTCGCAGTTCTTTTGGCTTAGACAGGGCTTTGTTTATGACGGAATATCAAACCCCCGTTTATGACGAAATTGTTTTAGAAGATGTAAATTTTGCTAAAGAATATAAAATTTGCGGTAAAGACCAAGTGGAAGCGCGCTATCTTTTAACGCCTACTTTTATGGAAAGGCTTTTAAAATATAAAAATAAAAAAAGATGTAATATAGAAGTTTTCTTTTCGCAAAAATATTCCGAATACGGCAATACCTTTTTCTATATACAAACCGATAAAAATATGTTTGAACTGCCCATAATATGCGAAACTAATGTGGAAAAAATAGCAAAAAATACTTACAATATTATAAGCGAAATAAAAGAACTTTTGGAAATTCTTGATGCCCTTAAACTAGACCAAGATATAGGTATGTAGGGATAATTTTATGGAAAATAACGAAAACGATAGTTATGAAGTAATAGACATAAAAAAACAAAAAATAGAAAAAAGGGATGAAACAAAAATAGATATAGAAGAAATAAAGAAAAAAGAAATTTTTGACTTAACCGAGCGCGAGTTTGTTTCTCGTTTTAAATATGAAATATCTGACATCTATAACAGAAAAAGAATCTTAAAAGACGATTCTTCTGTCGCGCCTATTTGGCTTCAACTTTTAGACGCCATTTTTCTTTTTGCATTTATGACATGCATCCCTGTTATAGGCCTAATTGTTATGTTGAAAGATAGTTCTTCGGATTTGTTTGCAAAGATATGGGTTATTTCACTTGTTTCTTTGTTTGTGGTTTTAAGTATTTTTGGCTTCTTTTATACAATTTCAAGGATACTTAATAAAAAACACTCAAGACTTTTTATATTTAAAGATAAAAGAACCCAAGCAGAAACCCCTTATCAAAAGGGCGTTTTCAAAGAGGCGATTTTTAATATGTTGGGTTTAAAGTATTCTTCTTTTAAACCGGGTTTAAAAAGATTTCTTGGCGAAATTTTTGGTATCTATAGTCATGTGGAGGAAATCTTTACCGGGGTTTATCACGGAATGCCTTTTGATATCGTTGACCAGTCTTCAGTTTATGGGGTTAATAGTGTTATTTTTATAACGAAAATATCAAAACCTTTTACCTGGGATATCCGAATATGGAACGCTGCAGAAACAAAATCTTTTCTTTTTTCTTCGGTAAACAAAGATCCTTCTTTCCAATTAGTTAATCTGGAAGATGTTAATTTCGCGCGGGAATATAAAACTTTTGCTCAAGACCAAGTGGAAGCCCGCTATCTTTTAACCCCTGCCTTTTTGGAAAGAGTAAAAAGATACAGAAATGTAAAACTTTGTGATATAGAAATTGCTTTTTCTCAAAAATATCCGCAATTTGGCAATGTTTTTTTTCATATTAAAACAGGCATGGATATGTTTGAATTTCCACCAAATAATATATACGAAATGGAAGCAAGGGCCAAAGCAGTATATAATATTTTATTTGAAATAAAAGATATTCTTAGAATCGTAGATGCCCTTAAACTAGACCAAGATATAGGAATGTAATTTAAAAAATAATGTTATAATATAAAAAAACAAAGGAGGTTGTAATATATGGGTGCAATAATTTTACTTTTAATAGTAGTAGTTTCTGTTGCAACAATAATTTTATATTCAAGTTATGTCAAAGTTGTTAAAAGTGGCAATGCTGTTAGAGAGGCCAAATCAAGTATAGATGTTCAATTTAGAAAACGCTATGACCTTTTGCCTAATATTTTGACAATTGCACAAAGATTTATGACGCACGAAAAAGAAATTTTTACAAAAATTACCGAACTTCGCAGCCAAGCAATAAATGCCCCTGCCGGCAGCCAAGAGGCCTTTGAGTGTAATAAAAAACTTGATAGCGTGCTCGGTCAGTTAAAAGTTTCTATGGAAAATTACCCCATTTTAAAATCTGATGCCACAATGACCCAAGCAATGAAAACTTATAACGAAGTGGAAGAACATATCGCCGCCGCAAGAAGATTTTACAACTCCGCTATTACCCAACTTAGAAATTATGTAATGATTTTTCCTACCAGTTTATTTAAAGGTTATGTGCAGGAAGAAATGCAAAATTCTTATTATGAAATAGAAGATAAAAATATGACTAAAGCCGTTAATGCCGCCGACTATTTAAAATAGTTTTGTAAAAACAGACAACAAAAAACCTTTGCTTTCATAAAAAGGAAGCAAAGGTTTTTTTATGATTAATTAATCTATTTGCGAAAAAAGTAATTTGTTTGCTCTTTGCCAAGATTTTTTCAAGTCCACTTTTTTATATTGTTTATAATTAAGATTATCGGAAACTATTTTAATTGATTTGATTTTTGGGAAAATCGTTGCCAAAATATATAATTCCATATCAAAAATGCCTTTATGTTTAGATTTTTCCACAAAATCAGTTGAGGTATAGCATTTAACTTTTGATTTTTTATCAAGGGTGTAAGTTCTATCTTTAGCAAAGTTTGAAGGTTTTTCCCTGCCTGATTTGCCGACTATTGCAACCTCGCCCACATCAAAAGCATTAGCACCGCAGTAGCCGACATTAAAAAACTTATCGTCTTCTTTAAAAACACCTTTTTTAAATAGTTTAATTATGGTTCTTAAGGTTGCATATTCGCCAAAACCGGTAATTATTATTTTTGCTTTACTTTCCAATTTTTTAGGTATTTTAACTTCCTTTGCTTCTAATTCTTCTGCTATAAAAATATAGTTCATACATTCTCCTTTTTATTCCTTTGCACCGTTAGCAATTAAAAGGGCTACTATTTCTTTATATCCTCGTTTTTTGGCAAGAGATAAAGGGGTTTCCCCCCATGCATTTTTTGCATTCACATCTGCACCGTTTTTTATTAAAAGTTCGGAAATTTCTTTATTTCCTTTTTCTGTTGCTATAAGAAGAGGGGTAAGGTTCAATAAAACACCTTGTCCTCTAATTTTAGTACCACCATATACTTGGCTTATTAAATTAATATCAGCACCTTTTTTAATAAGATATTCTACGGTTTTTTTATCATTTGCTTCTATTGCATATATTAAAAGGGTGTCATCTCCGTAATAAGCATTTATGCCATTTTTAGCAATAAGTTTATCTATTTTTTTAGTATCTCCTTCTTTTATAATTCTCGGTAAGCGAACTTCCGGAGCATTATAATATGAGATAAAAATACTGCCTACAATTAAAACAGCGCCAAGTAAAGAAACTCCTATAAAATACTTAATAAAAGTAATAAATCTATTTTTCATACATTCTCCTTAATATTTTCTATTTCGCTCCGGCGGATTTTAATAATTCTGCAATTTCTTTATTATGATTATATTCCTCTTCTGATTTTGCAAATTCTAAAAGAGATTCTCCATAGCATTTTATTTTTTTTATATCTTCCCCATCTGCTATCAATTTTTGAATACCGTCTAAATCGTTTCTTTCTATGGCATAACAAATATTATCTTTTGCCCCGGCAGCAATTAAAACTTTGGCAATTTCTATGCGCTTATACTCATGACTAGCTGTTTTTAAAGGGATATCCCCAAGATACCTTTCGTTTATATCAGCACCTTCTCTTATTAGTTCTTGCACGCTTTCTAAGTCATTTCTTATTATTGCTGAATGAAGAGACCCTTTTGCCCCGGCAGCTTTTAATACTTCTGCAATTTCCTTATAATCCGGATAACTTGCATAGTCTAGTGGGGTGCGGTTGTGTTCATTTTTTTCATTGACATCAGCGCCTTCTTTTATCAATTCTTTCACTCCTTCCAAATCTTTTCTTTTTATTGCTTGATAAAAGCTATCCTTTGCTCCGGCGTCTTTTAGTATTTTTTCAATTTCTTTATGGCCCACCGTTTTGGCAAAGGATAAAGGTCTGTCTGTGTGATATTCTTCATTAACATCAGCGCCATTTTTTATCAATTCTTTTACACTTTCTATATCATTTCGTTTTATTGCAGAAAAAAGATCATCTTTAGCTCCTGCTTCTTTTAATATTTCCGCAATTTCTTTATATCCCTTCTCTTTAGCATAGGCTAGTGTTGTTCTGTAAAAACGACATCCTTTATTTACATTAGCGCCGTTTTCAACCAAAAGCTTTACAATTTCCTTGTTTTTGGTACTTATAGCATTGCAAATAGGAACAGGTTCAGGGCACGGTTTGCAAAGTCCATCATGTCCGTCTAAATTAACATCAGCACCTTGTTCAATGAAATATCTAACGATATCTTCATTTCCGGCTGATAATGCATGATGTAAAGGTGTTCGGCCGTGATAATACCCGTTTATTCCTTTTCGTAATTTTAGTTTTTTAATTTTTTCAATGTTATTCGTTTGAATATATGTTTCTAAATTTGCGGAGTTGGAATAAGCTTCATCAATATAACTAAAGAATAATAAGAGGGCAATAGCTAATGCCGATAATAAAATTTTTAATATAACTATACCTACTATAATTGAAAGAATTATTTTTATAAATGTTGGTATTTTCTTCATAAATTCTCCTTAATGTTTTTCTTTTTAAAATCGGGGTGTATGCCAAAACGCGTAATACAAAAATCGTATTTTATCGGGTCCTTTTGGCAAAACTTGGCAAGAGAAGCGGAAATTTCTAAAGCGGTTTTCATATCTGTCTGATTTCTCTTTGTTAGGCCAAGTGCGCGTGCGTTTCGGTGCATATGAACATCTAAAGGCACAATAAGGCACGCCGTCGGTATTTTGGTCCATAAACCGCAGTCAACATTATCTTTACGCACGCACCAACGCAAAAATAAATTTATTCTTTTAAGTGCGCTTTTTTTATCCGGGTCTGGCACTAAAGATTTTACATTCCCAAAAGAACGCAAGGTTTTACAAAAATTATTTAAAGCAAATAAAAAATCTTTTTTTCCTTGCAAATAAAATTTATAAAAAAGATTTTCTAAAGTTTTTTCTTTTTCCAAAATTGTTTTTATCGCAAAAAGGAAATTAACAAGTTCTTCTTCGGTAGTAAAGCGGTATTTAAAATTTTTAAAATCTTTCTTAAAATCTTGTTTTGTTTTGGCCAAAATATATTTTTTGGGTTTTTCTCCCATAACATCAAAAATTTTAGTTAAGTTTTTAATTATTTGTTTAACATTACCGTAAGCAAAACACGCACTAATTAAAGCAACAACCTCTCTATCGCCGATATTTTTATATCGGTAAACAAACATTAAGGGGTCGGGTTCAATTAAATCAAAGCGGTTATATTTTTTATAAAGTATTTCCAAGTCCATTAAATAAATGTTAGCATATATGTATATGAAATTAAATGATCTCTTTGAAGATAACTCTTTGCCCGCAACAGAAATTATGGGCCTTACGCAAAACTCCGCCAAAGTAAAACCGGGTTTTGTGTTTTTTGCCGTCAAAGGATATAGTGTTGATGGACATTTGTTTATTGACGATGCTATAAAAAACGGCGCCGTTGCCGTTGTTAGCGAGCAAAATTTATCTTTAAAAGAAGTCCCTTCAATTTTAGTTAAAAATATCACAATTTCTATGGCGCGTGCCGCCTGTAAATTTTACAATTACCCGTCTGATAAATTAAAAGTTATCGGCCTTACCGGCACAAAAGGCAAAACAAGCACCGCCTATTTAACGGAAAGTATTTTATTTGCTTCGGGTTTAAAACCGGCAGTCTTTGGCACAATAAATTATCGTGCAAACGGCGAGCTTATTAGCCAAGCACCAAACACAACGCCCGAGCCACTTGTTTTAGAAGAGATGATAGATTATAGCGTTAAGCGAAATTGCGACACGCTTGTTATGGAAGTTTCTTCCCACGCACTTGAATTACACCGCACCGAAGGCATAAATTTTGATATAGCTTTATTTGCCAATCTTCAAAGGGATCATTTAGATTTCCACTTAAATTTTGAAAATTATTTCGCCGCAAAGGTTAAACTTTTTGATAATCTTATCAGCACGCAAAATACTAAAAAAGATAAAACTGCCGTTATAAATATTGATGATGAATACGGCAAAAAACTTTATAATTATTTAAACGGCAAAGTTAAAATTATCACTTACGGCATTAAGGAAAAAGCCGATTTACACGCCACCAATATTAACCCTTCTTTAGAAGGTGTTGATTTTGAAATTAACGGCAAAAAAGCGCATATCAATTTGCTTGGCGCGCATAATGTTTATAATGCACTTGGTGCGGCTGCCTGTGCTTTGGCGCGCGGTATTTCCTGGGATGCGATTTTGGCAGGCCTTAACAATTTAAAAGGCGTGCCCGGCCGTATGCAAAGGGTTGACGAAGGCCAAAACTTTTATGTTTTTGTAGATTTTGCCTATACCAACGAAGCCCTTTTAAGGGCTTATGAAACCTTAAAGCCCTATCAAAAAGGCCGTCTTATAACCGTTTTTGGTTGCGGCGGTCAGCGTGATAGAACAAAAAGGCCACTTATGGGCGCAAGCGCAACCGCTAACAGCGATTTAGTTTTTTTAACAAACGATAATCCCCGTAAAGAAGACCCAAAAATTATTTTTGAAGATATTTTAAAAGGAATTAGTGATAAATCAAAAGTTATTTTAGAGCCCTCGCGCCGCGCGGCAATTCAAAAAGCAATTTCCGAAGCCAAAGAAAATGATATTATTATAATTGCCGGCAAAGGCCACGAAGATTACCAAATTTTACCTACGGGCAAAATACATTTTTCCGATACGGAAGAAGCAATAGAGGCAATAAAAAATGTTCAAGCACACACTTTACAAAAATAAAACAGCCGTAATTTTAGGTGCCGGCAAAAGCGGTCTTGCCTGCGGTTCTCTTTTAAAAAAGAAAGGTATAAAATTTTGCTATTGGGATGAAAACAAAAAACTTTTTCCCAAGCAAGATATTTTAAGTTATGATTTTTTTATTAAAAGCCCTGGTATTTCTTGGCAAAATAAAATTTTAAAACAAATCAAAAAAGCCAAAAAACCTGTTTTTAGCGAACTTGAAGTAGCAATTTCTTATTTACCCAAAGGTTGTAAAATTTTTGCAATCACCGGCACAAACGGCAAAACCACAACAACCACAATGCTAGGAGCAATTTTAAAAGAATATTGTAGAGAAGAAGGTAAACACCGCCAAGTTTATGTTGTAGGTAATATCGGCACACCGATAGCAAGTAAAATCGGTAAGATAAAAGAAAATAGTTTAGTTGTTGTTGAAGTTTCAAGTTATCAGCTTGAAGATAGTTCTTATTTTAACCCGCACGCCTCGGCTGTTTTAAATATCACTCCTGATCATTTGGAGCACCACGGCTCTTACAAAAAATATATAGAGGCAAAAGCAAAAATTTTTAAACATCAAAAAGCCCAGCAAGTTTTGGTTATAAACGGCTCTGATGAAGTTTGCTCTTCCTTTGCTAAAAAAGCAAAATGCCGCATTTTCAGTTTTTCAAGCACCCCTAAAAAGATACTTAAAAGTGATGTCTTTTACGACGGGGATGAAATTATTTTTGCCTCCGGCTATCATATAAGGCCGCCAAAAGATTTAATTGGCATACATAATATTGAAAATGTTATGGCGGCTTCACTTGTTGCTTTTGCGTGTGGTGTCCATCCAAGCAGTGTTCAAAAAGCTATGGATAAATTTAAAAACATAGAACACCGCATAGAATATTTTGCCACAAAAAAAGGCGTTAAATATTATAATGATTCAAAAGCAACAAATGTTGATTCAACTTTAATTGCCTTAAAAGCGCTTCAAACAGATAAAAAACTCTGGCTAATCTTAGGCGGGCTTGATAAAGGCGCGCCTTACGCACCGCTTGCGCCGGAAATTAAAAAAACCTGCAAGCATATTGTTTTAATCGGTTCTGCCGCGCCTAAAATTGCAAAAGAGTTAAAAAATCTCTGCCCTATTACAGATTGTAAAGACCTGCAAACCGCAGTAAAATTTATTTACAAAAACGCAAAAAAGGGGGATATTTGTCTGCTTTCTCCGGCGTGCGCTTCTTTTGACCAATTTAAAAGTTTTGAGCACCGCGGCCAAGTTTTTAAAGAAATTGTGGGAAAACTCAAATAATTTTGGTATAATATAATAGTCCCTAAAAGGGACAGTTATGAAAATAAACAATAACAGAAGTAGTAAGGATCTTTTAAGAAAGAACGAACACATACGCGCCCAGCAAGTCCGACTTGTTGACACAGACGGCAAAATGATAGGCATTGTAAGCCTGCAAGAAGCCCTCTACAAAGCGCGTGAAAAAGAGCTTGACTTGGTGGAAATTTCGCCAACGGCGCAGCCTCCTGTCTGTAAAATATTAGATTACTCCAAATATATTTACGAACAGGGTAAAAAAGAAAAGGACGCAAAGAAAAAACAAAAAGCAGTTTCATTAAAGGAAATAAGAATGAAATCGCGTATTGCGCCCCACGATCTTGAAGTTAAGGTTAAGCAAATAGAAGGATTTCTTAAAAAGAAAGACATGGTCCGCGTGTCAATCGTGTTCTATGGACGCGAAAACCAGCATAAAGACATCGGCCTAACGATGTTAGACGATATGAAAACCCGTTTAGCACCCGTCGGCGATGTTGATGGCACAATACAATCACAGGGCAACAGGATTTCAATAACCTTTGTCCCTAAAGTTTAAAGAAGAGGAATATAGTTAATATGCCAAAATTGAAAAATCATACCGGTGCTAAAAAAAGATTTAGAGTAAACGCAGCCGGTAAATATAAAAACAGAAAGGCCGGCAGAAGGCACTTACTCGCCCCTGAAAAGGCCAGCATCAAAAGAGAAAGAAGGCAATCCAGAATTATTGCCCCTAACTCTGCGGAAGGTAAAACATTGAGAAAATACCTTCCTATGAAATAAGTTGGAGTGGTTGAAAAATGAGAATAAAATTTAGCGTCGCAAGACATGCAAGAAAGAAAAAAGTTCTTAACAGAGCAAGCGGTTATTACGGTGATAAATCCCGCCGCTTAAGAATGGCCACCCAACAGGTGGACAAATCTTTAGTCCATGCTTACAATGACAGAAAAGATAAAAAAGGAACTTATCGTTCCCTTTGGATAACCAGAATCAATGCCGCAGTTCGCGAACATGGTTTAAATTATTCAAATTTCATTAATGGCCTTACCAAAGCTAACATTACCTTAAACAGAAAAATGTTATCTGAAATGGCTATTAAAGATCCCGTATCTTTCAAACAACTCATTGATATAGCAAAGACTTCAGTTTCTAAATAAATTTAGAAGTTGACGAATATAAAAAGGCCTCTCATTTTGAGAGGCCTTTTTTATGGTTAAAAATTATTTAAGCGTATGCACAAATTGCGGGTCAAATAAGTTTGGTATAAGTTGGGCAATACCTTCAATAGCAAATTGCGCGGCAATCGCACACAAAATAAGACCCATCGTTCTTGATACAATCTGCATGCCGTTATGCCCTAAAATTTTGCTTACCCAGCGTGATAAAGATAGGATTATTCCGATAATATAACAAGCAGCAGCCAGGGCTATAATCATACACATAGTAGTTAAGCCGCTTTCACTTCTTTGTGAATACAAAATAACCGTTGTAATTGCACCCGGACCTACAAATATAGGTATTGCCACCGGCACAATAATACTGCCGAGTTTTTGTTTTGCCTGGACAAAAGGGCTTAAATTAGGGGCTTGTGTTTGCAAGGTAGAATCATCAAATTTCGGCTTTCCGTGGAGCATTCTTATACCAATCATCATAAGTAAAATAGCACCGGCTATTCTAAACGCAGGTATTGTTATACCAAAAATTCCTAAAAACGGCTGGCCTACAAAATAAAAGAAAGTTGCAATAACAAAAATAGTTGCAGACATTAAACGCGCGAGATTTTTTTGAACTTCCAAAGTTTCTTCACTTACATGTTGCAAAAATATAGGCACATTACCTATAGGGTTTAAGATAGCAAGCATTGCTATAAAAAAGTTTAAAACTAAATGAAAATCTATATGCATATTTTTATTTTTAATTAAAAATGGGCAGTACAGAATGTTCGCCTTCCGATAAAATTCCTGACGGAATTTTTCTGTAGGCCGGGCTCGCGATGTTCGCCTTTCGCTTCGCTCAAACTCACATAACGCTGCGCCTTTCTCACCCTGCCGCGCATAAAGCAGTTTATGCGCTACTGCCATTTTTCTAAAGAACAAATGTTTTCTCTAACCACTTCATTAAAAATGGGCAGTACAGGGTTCGAACCTGTGGCCTTCCGCGTGTGAGGCGGACGCGCTACCACTGCGCCAACTGCCCAATGCTTTATTACTTTTTACTACTCTCGTATTTGGGCTTCGTGGCCAGCGCGTCCGCGTTCGGCGGACGATTTAATTTAGTAAGCACTGCGCCAACTGCCCAAAATACAAAAAACTACTCTATATATTTTATCATATTAAGAGTTTTGTAAAAAGACCTTTAAATATAAAAGTGCAATAATTGTTTTAGAATCTCTTATTTTTCCTTTTTTAATATATTCTAAACTTTGTTTTAAAGTAAGTTCTTTTGTGTTAACAAATTCATCATCATCTAAATGTTGCTTGCCCTTTTTTAAATCTTTGGCAAGGAAAATATGCAAAATTTCCGTTGAAAATGCTACTGAGGGGTAAAACGATAACATCTTTTTAAATTTTGTGGCGGAATAGCCTGTTTCCTCGGCAAGTTCTGCTTTAGCGCAGGCAAGAGGTGTTTGTTTTGGTTTTAATTTACCGGCAGGTATTTCAAGCGTAATTTTGCCAATGGGATAACGGTATTGCTCCACAAAGATTATTTTTCCTTCTCTGGTTATTGGCACAACCGCGCTTGCGCCAGGATGTTTTGTATAAACGCGGCTTGCTTTTTGGCCGTTTATCAGTTTTACTTGATCTTCATAAAAACTGATAACTCCGTCATAAATTTTCTTTTGACTTACTTTCTTTTCTGTTAGTTTGCTATAATATTTAGGCATAGGTTTAAAAACTCCTTTCAAAGTTTTAATATATTTTATCTTTTTTGGTGTAAATATGGCAGAATTTGTTCATCTTCACAATCATACAGAATATTCTTTGCTTGATGGTATGCTTCGCATTTCCAGCACAAAGCCGGGCTCTTTTTTGCAAACCTTAGCCGAGCAGAAAGTGCCTGCTATGGCTATGACGGACCACGGCAATATGTATGGTGCTCGTGAATTTTATAAAAACACCAAAGCCGTTGGTATAAAGCCAATAATCGGGTGCGAATTTTATATAACTCCTCTAAAATATACCCAAATAGAAAAAGATGTAAGAAATAATCACATAACAATTTTAGCCAAAGATATGCAGGGCTATCGCAATTTGATGGAGTTAAACTCTACTGCCTGGGTTGACGGCTTTTACTATAAACCGCGTATAGATTTTGATTTACTTAAAGAACATAAAGAAGGCCTTATAGTTTTATCTGGTTGTCTGCAAGGGCTTCTTGCGCAAACGGCTTTAAAAAAGGGGGAAGAAGAGGCCATAAAACTTGCTCTAAAATACCGCGATACTTTCGGTGCGGAAAATTATTATATAGAAATTATGGACCATGGTATTCCCGAAGAGCAAGCCGCCCTTAAAGTTCTTTTGGAAGTTTCAAAAAAAACAGGTATTCCTTTAGTTGCCACTAATGACTGCCACTACGAAAAACGCGAAGATTGGCAAGCCCACGATATTCATATTTGTATTGCCACCGGCAGCACTCTTGATGACAAAGAACGTTTTAAAATGGATACCCACGAGTTATTTTTTAAATCTCCCGAGGAAATGGAAAAACTTTTTAGTTTTGCGCCGGAAGCTTTAAAAAACACCCTTGAAGTTGCCGAAAAATGTAATTTGGAATTTAAAGAAGATGGCTTTGTTATGCCTGATTTTCCAATACCTGCCGAATTTAAAAATCATGCGGAATATTTGCGTCATTGTTGTGTAACAGGATTGAAAAAGAAATTAAAAACAGATAATATCCCCGAAGAGTATATGCAACGCCTTGATTATGAATTAAAAGTTATCACAGATATGGGTTTTGCCGTATATTTCTTAATTGTGGCAGATTTTATCGGCTTTGCAAGAAGTCAGGATATTCCTATAGGTCCGGGTCGTGGTAGCGGGGCGGGTTCTTTAGTCGCTTATAGTATTGATATTACGCGGGTTGACCCTTTAAAAAACAAATTGCTTTTTGAACGCTTTTTAAACCCTGACCGCGTAAGTATGCCTGATTTGGATATTGATATTTCCGATGCCGGCCGTGAAGAAGTTATCAATTATATGCGCCGTAAATACGGGGTAAAAAATGTTGCAAGTATTATTACTTTTGGAACAATGAAAGCCAAACTTGCCTTAAAAGATACGGCAAGAGTTATGGGCTTTGAGCCCGCTGAAGCAAACCGCCTTTCCAAACTTATTCCTGAGGATCCTAAAGCCACAATTGCCGGCGCTATGGAAACTAATCCCGAAATTAAAAGCGAAATCAGCAAAAACCCAAAAGTAAAACAACTTTTCAATTATGCAACAAAAATAGAAGGGCTTAAAAGGCATACCGGCGTGCATGCTTCGGGTGTTTTGGTGACTAAAGAAGAAGTTACAAAATATACACCTCTTGCCAAGGGTTCAAAAGATATTATTACAACCCAATACGAAGGTAACACCGTTTCGGATATGGGGCTTTTAAAAATTGACTTTTTAGGGCTTCGCACATTAACCGTTATTGATAATGCTGTTAAACTTGTCAAGAAATTGCGCGGTATAGATATTGATATAGCAACAATTCCAACTGACGATAAAAAAACTTTTGAACTTTTAGATAAAGCCGAAACAACTTGTGTGTTCCAGTTGGAAAGTGGCGGGATGAAAGATCTTGTCCGTCGTTTACACCCTTCTGTTTTCAGTGATATTTCAGCTTTAGTCGCTCTTTACCGCCCCGGTCCAATGCAAAGCGGTATGCTTGATAGTTTTGTTAAACGCAAAAACGGACAGGAAAAAATTACCTTTGAGCATAAATTATTAGAGCCAATTTTAAGTGAAACTTACGGCACTATGATTTATCAAGAACAAATCATGGAAACAGCCAAACGCTTAAGCGGCTTTACCCCCGGTCAAGCGGATACTTTGCGTAAAGCCATGGGTAAAAAGAAAATTGATATTATGGAAAAATTCCGCCCAAAATTTATTGAAGGCGGCGAAAAAAATGGTGTAAGCGAAAAAATTACTAAAAAACTTTTTGACCAAATGGCAAAATTTGCCGAATATGGTTTTAATAAATCTCACTCTGTTGCTTATGCTTTGGTTGCTTATCAAACAGCCTATTTAAAAGCAAATTATCCGATAGAATTTATGTGCAGCGCTCTTACAAACGAAATCGGGCACAATGCTATTGGCTCTTCAGATAAAGAAAATAAAATTGTAACTTATCTAGAAGAAGCGCGTAAAATGGGTTTTGAAATTTTACCGCCCGATATTCAACATTCAGAAGAATATTTTAGTGTAGAAAAAACAAAAGACGGAAAAGAGGCCATAAGAATCGGCCTTATGGCAATTAAAAATCTTGGTGATGAAGTTTGCAAGAGTATTGTTAAAACACGCCAAGAAGGCGGTCCGTTTAGAGATTTTCTGGATGTTTGTTTAAGAATTGATTTAGAAACAGCCAATAAACGTTGTTTTGAATGCCTTATCAAAGCCGGTGTTTTTGATAGTCTTTACCCTGATGTTCCTGCGCAGGAATCACGCGCAAATTTACTTGCTAATTTTGAAAAATTGGTAGATAAAGCAAATACAATAAATAAAGAAAAGAAGGAAGCAACTTTCAGTTTATTCGGTGATGAAATTATAAATGTTGTTAGCACAAAAGAAGAAGAATTAAAAACTGCCGCACCTTTATCAAAAGCAATTTTACTTAACTATGAAAAAGAGGTTTTGGGCCTTTATTTATCGGGCCATCCTTTGGCAAAATATTCTCGTCATTTAGACAAAATTGTAAAAATGAAAATTGCCGATATAGAAAAAAACGCTATCCGCGGTCATGTGGAAGTGGCAGGCATTGTTTCCCGTCTTAAAAAACGCCAAACAAAAAATAAAGATAATTGGGCTCAAATGGTAATAGAAGATGAAGAGCAAAGTATTAACTGCAATATTTTCAGTCGTGCTTGGGCCACTTTAAACGGCAAAATAAACATAAATGATATCGTGATTGTTAGCGGGGATATTCGCGGGGATGAACTTTCCGCTAAACCGGAAATAGTTGTCTCTTCAGTGCAAAGTCTTTTAAGTCTTATTGCTTCAAAAGCAAAAAAATTAATTATTCGTTTGCCGGCAGGTTTAGGGCAAGAAAAACTTTTTGAGTTAAAAACACTTCTTAGCGCTGCTAAAGGTTTTTGTGAGGTTTCCTTTGTTTTTCAAGAGGGGGCTAAAGAAACTTTTATTCGTATCCCAGAACGCATAATGATACATAAGGCCTTAATTGATTTCTTAGACGAGAATCTACCCCCAAATTCATGGGATTTTGAGTAAATTTTTAGCTCTCTTCTAAGACCCTTGCCAAAACTCGACTAAAAAAACACTTGCATATTTTAAAAATATTTATTACACTTTTCTCATAGGGCAACTAGCCCCAATTTAAGTAAGGAGAAATACCATGGCAGAAAAAGTTACCAAACTCGGTGTTGAAAGAGAAGAAGGTTTTTTATATTACATCGATAAAGATGGCGATGTATCCAGAGTCCCGATGGCTCGTGGCGGCAAAAAAGGCGGCAAAGCAAAAAAAGTCGCAAAAGCCGGCATTAAAAAAGAAAAAGGATATCTCTATTTCTTAGATAAGAAAGGTGATGTCTCCAGAGCCAAAATGGTAAACGCAAAATAAGCGTTATATAAAAAATTTAAAGCCCCGTTTCTTTTTAGAAGCGGGGCTTTATTTTATGCAAATTTTTTTATTTTACTTTTATAGCAAGCTTGCTATCAAAACCGCCGTGTCCATCTATTGCATAAGCGTGTCCGCCATAAGTTATATCGCCTTTTTCATTAAAGTTAAAAGCAACATGGATAACAGGTAGTGTCGGTTCATTATCTTTGCTTAAAACGGGGGTTATTTTTATAAGCAAATAAGAAGGTTCTGATGTTTTAGACAAGAGGAATCTGAAATCAAAGAGATATTCATATTTGCCCAAAAAATCATTCCATTTCCAAGAAAGGGCTTTTCCCTCAATTTTTTGAGAAGTTTTTTGATCAATAAAAACATATTCGGCATCTTTAGCAAGTTCCAATTTGTAGTATTTAGTCTCGGCTGTTTCGCGGTGGTCTTCGTTAAAAAGCATACCTTGCAAATCAATTTTCTCTCCAGGGGCTATTTTTGTTGCTTTAAGAAACCCTTGAGTATCTTTTTCTATTTGTTCAGCTTTATTAAATTTTGTCATAGAATCCAGCGAGTTTTGATTAGCACGTTTTAACTCTTCTAGTTTTTGCGTAAGCTTGGCATCCTTAAAATCTTCTCTAAATATTAACACGCCATTTAAAGATTCTTTAACTCCCTTAATATGGGTAGACGCAACTTTAACGCTGTCTTCCCCAACTTTAATTGCCCCTGCGCTTGCTTGTGCAAAAGCACTTGTGGCACATACGGATAAAATAAGAGCCGGTAAAAATGCATATAACATTTTTTTCATAAAATTTCCTCCTGGTTGCTACCTACTAAAAGTCTATAACTTATCTTTCACGTATTCAAGGGTCAAAAGGCCCAAATTCTATCTAGGTCTTTTATTCAATATATAAAATAGGCCTATGAAAGGTATTATTGTTAATTCCAAAAGCTTGCCCATCAAAGAAGATAGAGTTTTCTTCTTTACTGAGGTTAAACATAGCATAACTTACATGCCAAAGCGCTTGTTCTTTTTCGGTTGTTGCCGTAATAGGTTTTTCTTCGGGCCAGCTTTGCGTAGGTGTTAAAGTTATAAAGAGGCAATTTTTTTCGTCGTCTAATTTCATGTGAACTTTATAAAAATATTTACTGGAAATATTTTCCCATTTCCAAACAACATCTTTATCGTGAGTGGTAATAATTGATTTTTCCCCTTGCCTTAGACCATATAACAGCAGGTATTTACTTTTAGGCAAATTCAATTTGAAAGTTTTTTGTTCCACCTTTATATCTCTTCCGTCTTGTAAAACTATCGTATCTTCTAAAGTTATTTCTTTTGCAGAAGAATAGTTTTCTTCTTGTGCATTATTCTTATCTGCGGAACTTTCTTTAGATTTTTCAAGTTTCGTTTTTAATTCTTTTAATATTTTTTGATTTTGTTTGTTTGTTTCTTTGTTAATTCCAGCTCCAAGGAGCAAAAATAAAGAAGGCAAAACAATAAAAAATATTTTTTTCATAAAAATTCTCCTGCGTAAGTTAGTTAAAGTATAATACTTAAATCTAAAATATTCAAGGGTAAAAATTATTTTGCGTTAGCAATAGTCATGGCCGGCCCACTGCCTGCAGTAAAATATTTTTCTAAGGCAGTTAAAGTTTTTTCTAAGGCCTGTTTTAAAAGAGGTATTTCTTGTTTTTGAAATTTTGAAAGAACAAAATCTTTGCCTTCAAAAAAAGCGGGTTTTGGCCCGATACCGATTCTAAGACGAGCAATATTTTGCGAACCCATTTGGTCAATAATATTTTGCATGCCGTTATGTCCGCCGGCAGAGCCATTTAATTTTAAACGAATAGAACCAAGGGGTAAACTCATTTCATCAAAAATAATAATAATATTTTGTGGTTTAATTTTGTAAAAATTTGCAATGCTTGAAACTGCCGTTCCGGAAAGATTCATATAAGTTAATGGCTTAACCAAAAAAATTGTTTTGCCTTGCCAAGAAGTTTTTGCATATTCTGCTTTTGCTCCTTGCCAATTTTGCCAAGAGGTCTGTAAATGTTCTGCCAAGATATCAAGCGCCATAAAACCGGCATTATGGCGGGTTAAATCGTATTCTTTCCCCGGGTTTCCAAGCCCTACAATCAAATATGTTTCCATAAAAATATTTTATCAAAAATGTAAATATTGTAAAAATTTTATAAAATGCTAGTATGGTTATTCTTGAAGGCAAAACTTTAGCCGCGCAAATTAAAGAAAGTTTAAAACAAAGAGTGCAAAATATTACAGAAGCTCTCAATAGGCCACCGCATCTTGTCGGCATTAGTTGGCAAGGGGATTATGCGGGCTTTCTTTATTTGTCAAAAGAAGTTAAAGCCGCGCGTGCTTTAGGTATGCGTGCCGATATTGTTGAACTTGATGAAAATACAAGTCCCAAAGATTTTATAATGCTTCTTGGTAAAGTTTACGGCGATGAAAATATCGATGCTTTGTTAATTCCTCGTCCTTTGCCCCCTGCTTTAAACGATTTAGATATAGCACCTTTGATTAATACTTCTCAAGATATTGATGGGGCTTCTTTAGTTTCTATGGGCCGTTTATTTATGTGTAAAACTTGGCAGCAGGTTAAAAATTTAGATACTTTTATTCCCTGTTGTCCTTTAGCGGTAATGCGTCTTTTGGAATACCATAAAGTTAATTTAGAAGGTAAAAAGGTAGCGGTTATAGGCAGAAGTAATACCGTTGGCGGTCCTCTTGCCAAAATGCTTACTTGCGCAAATGCTACAATAACTTTATGCCACACTAAAACAAAAAATTTAAAAGAGATTTTACTTAATCAGGAAATTATTATCAGTGCAACAGGCAATGCCCGCTTTATTAAAGCGGATATGGTTGCCAAAAATGCTACTCTAATAGATGTGGGGACAAATTTAGATGATAACGGCAAACTTTGCGGTGATTGCGATTTTGAAGCGATTAGCAAAACAAATTCTATTTCGCCTGTTCCAGGCGGTGTAGGGCCTTTAACACTAGCATGTTTGCTTGAAAATATTGTATTATCAGCAGAGAGGAAAATAAAATGAAACAAACCCTAATATTGGTTTTATCTCTAAGTTTTTTCAGCGGATGTTTGGGCGGACACACTACTTCCAGAGGCGAGGCCGCTTCTCCTTCAAGAAGCGAAAGCAAAACTTTTGCTGAGCATTATGAAGAGTTAGAAAAAGAGCCCGTTCCGACTAGAGAACAAATGGCTGCCATGCCTAATAATTTGCAGACAGCAGATGAAAGGGCAGCTGAAGTAGCAGCACAAGCACAAGCTGAAAGAAGGGGCGAACCTCCCTTGATTGAATCAAACTATATCTTCAAAGTGCAACCTAACAAAGGGGTTTATAGTTATGACCAACATAATCAGGTTTGGAAGGATCAGCGCACCGCTAGAGAATATAAAGAAACAAAAAGACTTTGGGCAAAACCCAAAAAATATAATGCTGCCAAATATTATGGCGAAAGCAGTTCATCAGAAGAAGTTAGTTATAGTGAGGATTAAATTATGAAAAAGACGGTTATTACTTTAATAGTTTTTATTATACTCGCCGTTGTTGCTTTTATACTTTTAAGCACAAGTGGCTTTCTTGGCGAAGATCTTAACCAAAAAGGGCAAGATCTTTCTAGTAGCTTAAGCGATATGGTCAATCAAGGCAAAGATGCTTTTGTTGAACTTACCGGCATAGGGGAAGAAGAAAAGAAACAACCAGAAATTCCTCAAGAAGATCCTAAAATTACAAAGTTTTTCCAACAATTAAAAACAGCTACTCCGGAACAACTTTCTAATATGGTAATGCAAGGCTTCCAACCTAAAAAACCTAATTTAGCAGGAGAACCGCCCATTGTTTACATGGCACGCTATAATAATAATCCGGAAGTTTATACTTTAATGTTAAACATCGGCGCAAGCGTTGCCCAAACCAATAGAAAAGGGGAAAACGCTTTAAAAGTTGCTATTGAACGTGGCGCACCTTTAGAAATTGTTCGCATCTTGTATGCTAATCAAGAAGAACTTGACGAACAGGCAAGACAAAGAAGAATTCAACAAGGCCCAGGAGCACAAGTTGTAGGTTCTTATTATCCTTCTATTGAAAATAGCACAGACAATAATGGCAGAATCAGAAACGGCAGAACTATTTATTATAACGGATATAAGAGAAACAGAAACTTACAAGGTCTTTAAGAAGTAAGCCGGTTTATAGACTGGCACCTATTTCAAAAAAATTAGTTTGATTTAAGACGGGATTATCGCTGAAAACAGCATCAATTCCGTCTTTTTTTAATTGTTCAAAAAGGGCAAGGTTATTAACCGTATAAATAAAAACTTTTATCTTTCTTTTGTGACAGAAAGCAATAATTTCTTTATTTATTTTTTCATAATTTGTGTTTAAACTATAGGGGTTTAAATTCTCAATTTCCTGCTCGTTAAAATTTTCGGTAAGACGGCCTATCTTTAATTTAGGCAATATAGTTTTAACTTTATATAAAGAAGGTAAATAGAAAGAAGAAACCAAAATGTTTGGGTTATTTTCCTGCTTATATTTTTTTAAACAGAGGGCGAGTTCTTCTTCAATTCCTGGGTAAATATTATTATGATTTTTTATTTCAATATTTAAAAAACTTCTTTTATCTAAAATCTGTAAAAGTTCTTCTAATGTGCAAATATTAAACTTTTTTAATTCTTCCAAAGAATATTCTTTAACAGGTTTTTGATTTATAGAATAATCGTGATTTAGCACTAAAAAGCCATCTTTAGAAAGTTGGATATCTGTTTCAAAAGCATTTACGCCCATAGCATAAGCGGCTTTAAATGCTTGTAAAGTGTTTTCTTTAAAAAAGGCGCTTGCGCCACGATGAGCAATTATTTGCATAAATTTTGTTTTATTGAATCAAAAACTTCTTGCGGAACTTGTAAACCGGGGGCATTATCTCTGCCGCTTTTTTTGCCGTGATGATCGCTGCCCGCACTGATAAGCAAATTATATTTTTTGGCAAGTTTTAAAAGTTCTTCTCGCATGGCTTGTTTGTGGCTTGGATAATAAACTTCTATTCCGTCAAGACCGCTATTAACCCAAGCCGGGAAATTCCAATACTCTTGCACAATTCCCAAGTGTGCCATAAAAGCTTTTCCTCCGGCCTGTTTTATTATAGAAATAACTTCACAGACTTTCAAACCTTCATTTGGCACATAACCTGGTTTCCCCGGTATTAAAAATTTTCTAAAAGCTTCTTGTCTTGAAGAAGTTATCTTTTTGTTTCTTATAGCATCTGCGATATGCGCTCTTGAAGCGACATTTCGGACAAGTTTAAAAACTTCTTCTTCTGTAATATTAATACCGGCTTCTTGCAGTTGTTTAATAATTTTTTTTGCACGGATATTTCGGTTTTCTCTGTTTTGTGCAAGGGCTTCCTTTAGAAGTTTATTTTGCGGGTCAATATTGTATCCCAGGATATGTAAATGGTCATGTTCGCAAGAACTTATTTCCACTCCCGGAACAAATAAAATACCTGCTTTTTTTGTTAATTCTTTTGCTTGGGGCAGAGCTTCAAGAGTGTCATGATCTGTAATAGACATGATTTGCACCCCTGCCATTAAATATGCATGCACAACTTCACTTGGGGATGAGGTCCCGTCTGAAAAAGTAGTATGTGCATGCAAATCTACAATAGGCATATTATATTTTTTCTACGGCAGTAATTTGTGGGAGAGCTTCTTTTAAATATTTTTCAATTCCGTTTTTTAAAGTTAAAGTTGCCATCGGGCAAGAGCCACAAGCACCTTGCAAGCGCACTTTAACTACGCCGGTTTTTTCATCAAAAGAAATAAATTCCACATCTCCGCCGTCGGCTTGGAGCATCGGGCGCACTTTTTGTAAAAGTTCAACAATTTTTTGTTCCATAATTTTTCTCCTTACATATATAATAACATTTTATAAGCCATTGTTAAAATCCTTGCAAATATGCTATACTTTTTTTAGGTTGTAATTAAAGGAGTGTCTAAATATGAAAAATATGAACAAAGTAGTTTTTGCCTTTGTCGCAATGTTTTTAGCCGTAAACTCTTTTGCCGCTGCAAGATTTGCCAGCGTTAGTGTAAAAGAAGGTAATGTCCGCAAATGTGCAAGCACACAATGCGGTGTTAAATTTAAAGTTTGGAAATATACTCCGCTTGAAATGTTATCTGTTAGCAAAGATAAACAATGGGTAGAAGTTAGAGATTTTGAAGGGTTTACCGGTTGGATTCATAAAGATTTACTTTGTGAAACTCCCGGACTTAGCGCAAAAGTTGATGCCAATATCCGCCAAAGCCCCAGTGGCTCTGCCGATGTCGTTTGGGTTGTGGAAAAGGGCTATCCTCTTAAATTTGTAAAGAAACAAGGTTCTTGGCTTAAAGTAACTGATGGCGAAGGCCTTACCGGTTGGATAAGCGCTTCTTTAACTTGGGGCTTTTTAGAATATAAGAAATAGGTTTTTATATGAGAATTTTTCTTATTATTTTTACTTTAGCAGTCGCCGCTTGGGGCACTTGGACTTTGAGCAAAGAACCCATTAACGAAGGGTTTAATTTGGCTGGCAAAGTTGAAGTTGCACCGCGTCTTTTAAAATCTGCTCAAGCAAACAATGTTTCTTGTTCTATTATCGTTAAGAACGAAGCAGATGTTCCCGTCGCAATTAAAAGAATAATTAATCCGCAGTTTCCTTTAGATTTTTCTATGGATAACAGCGATTTGTTAATAGAAGGTTACCAAGGAAATTTAAAAGTAGAAGTTCAAATAAATTCTCATGGTAAACTTGGTGTTTTACAAAGCGGTGATATTTTTAGCGAAGAAACAAAAACCTATGTTTCCGGTCAAAAAGATATTGTTCTTGTTGCCGATAAAATGATGGGTAAACCTACTTTAGCCGGCAATAACAATAGAGGAAATTTCTTTAGAACAGCCGCTCGCTAATATTTTTTTATAAAATCCCTGCTTTTAATTTTTATTAAAAGCAGGGTTTTTTATTCTCTAATTTTTACCATATAACTATAAATAATATATAATATATATATAGGGAGTTTTAGAATATGTGGGAATATACAGATAAAGTGATGGAACACTTTAAAAATCCAAAAAACGCAGGTGAAATTAAAGATGCTGACGCTACAGGCCAAGTCGGCAGTCTTGTCTGCGGTGATGCCTTAAAATTAACTTTAAAAATTGATAAAGAGACACAAATTATTAAAGATGCGAAATTTTTAACTTTCGGTTGTGCAAGTGCAATAGCCTCCTCTTCTGTCTTAACAGAAATGATTATCGGCAAAACTTTAGAGGAAGCATCTAAAATCACTAATCAGGATATTGCCAGCGAGCTTGGCTCCCTTCCCGAAGAAAAAATGCACTGCTCTGTTATGGGTATGGAAGCCCTTGAGGCCGCTATCCAAAGTTATAAACAAGGCGGCAAACCGGTCATTTACGAGCAGGAAAGTTCTTCAAAAATTGTTTGCAAATGCTTTAATGTAAGTGAAGAAACTATAATTAAAGCAATTCATACAAATAAGCTAACAACAGTAGAAGATATTACCCACTTTACTAAAGCAGGGGGTGCTTGTGGTAAATGTAAAGCGGAAATTCAGCAAATTTTAAATAAAGTTTTAGCATGTGAAAATCCTATTTCCGCTAAGAAACAATTTAAAGATTTAACTATTGTTGAAAAAATAAAAGAAGTAGAAAAAGTTTTAAATGAAGAAGTTAAGCCACGTCTTAATTTAGACGGCGGAAGTATAGAACTTATTGATATACAAGGCAATATTATTTCCGTTCGTATGCTTGGTATGTGTGGCGGTTGTGCTAATGCCAAAAACACCATTAAATCTTTTGTGGAAAAAGTTTTAAAAGAAAAACTTGATTCTTCCTTAGAGGTTCGCCAAGCATGAAGGATGTAATTTATTTTGATAATAATGCTACAACCCGCACCGCTCCTGAAGTCCTTGAAGAAATGCTACCTTATTTTTGTGAAAAATATGGCAATGCTTCAAGTATGCACACTTTTGGCGGCTCCAATAAAAGAGCTATTGAAAAAGCAAGAGCAAATGTCGCTTCTTTAATAAATGCCGACCCTCAGGAAGTTATTTTTACTTCCGGCGGCACAGAATCAGATAGCACGGCAATATATTCTTCTATCAATAGTTATCCAAACAAAAAACATATTATCACTTCTGCGGTGGAACACCCTGCCGTTTTGGAAGTTTTCAAAAAACTTTCTTCCCAAGGCTATAAAGTGGATTTTATCGGTGTAGATACAAACGGCCGTTTTGATATGGAAAGTTTTAAAAAACTTATTGATGATAATACGGCTTTAGTTTCTGTTATGTGGGCAAATAGCGAAACAGGCACAATTTTCCCTGTCAAAGAAATTGCTAAAATTGCTCACGAACACGGCGCGCTTTTCCACACAGATGGGGTGCAGGCCCTTGGTAAAATAATAACGGATGTAAAAGAAACAGATGTTGATTTAATGTCTTTTTCTTCTCACAAAATAAACGGGCCTAAAGGTATGGGCGGTTTATATATCAAAACCGGCACAAGATTTTTGCCCTTTATGGTTGGCGGACATCAGGAAAGATTACGCCGCGCCGGCACGGAAAATGTGCCAAGTATTGTCGGGTTTGGTAAAGCTGCCCTTTTAGCAAAAGAACATTTAAAAGACACTGGCAAAATTGCTGCTCTTAGAGATGCTTTGGAGAAAGGGCTTACAAGTTCTATTGAAAACACCAAAGTTAATGGCGACACTCAAAACCGCTTACCTAATACAGCGAATATAAGTTTTGGGTATATTGAAGGTGAATCAATTTTAATGATGCTTGATGAGTATGGCATTTGTGCTTCTTCCGGCTCTGCTTGCACTTCTGGTTCTTTGGAGCCATCTCATGTATTAAGAGCAATGCAAGTGCCCTTTCAATTTGCCCATGGCTCAATAAGATTTTCTTTAAGTAGATATAATACTATTGAAGAAGTTAATAAAGTTTTGGAGGTTATGCCAAAAATCGTCAGCAGACTTAGGGCTTTATCTCCGTTTAATCCCAGCACATTTAGTGCAGTAAAATAAAGAGGTTTTATGATCACAAATTTAATAGAAAAAGTTATCGGGACAAAAAGCGAAAGACAATTAAAAAAACTTTATCCTATTGTCCAAAAAATAAATGATTTAGAAAAAACAATAGCACCTTTAACAGATGAAGATTTAAAAAATAAAACTCAAGAATTTAAAGATAGACTCGCTAAAGGGCAAACTCTTGATGATATCTTGCCGGAAGCTTTTGCCGTAGTCAGAGAAGCTGCAAAAAGAGTTTTGGGTCTTCGCCATTATGATGTGCAATTACTTGGCGGTATGGTTTTACACCAAGGCAAAATTGCCGAAATGCGCACCGGCGAAGGTAAAACTTTAGTTGCTACTTTGCCTTCTTACTTAAATGCTTTAACAGGCAAAGGGGTCCACGTTGTTACTGTAAACGATTATCTTGCTAAACGCGATAGAGAGTGGATGGGCCCTGTTCATGAATTTTTAGGTCTTAGTGTCGGTTTTATTAGTCACGATATGGATAATGCCCAAAGGCAAGAGATGTATCAAAAAGATATCACTTATGTTACCAACAATGAACTCGGCTTTGACTATTTAAGGGATAATATGGTGGTTCGCGCACAAGATAGAGTGCAACGTCCCTTAAATTTCTGTATCGTTGACGAAGTGGACTCTATTTTAATCGATGAAGCAAGAACGCCTTTAATTATTTCCGGCCCGACAGATGATAAAACGGATAAATATTATATTGTTAACCGCTTAGTTCCTCAATTTAAAGTCCGCAAAATTACTGAAAGAGATGAAGTTAACGCTAAATATGCAGGCGAAGATCTTGCCAAAGGTTATGATGCTTTAATTGATGAAAAAAACCAAACTGTTACTTTAACGGATCAAGGGGTTGCCGCAGCAGAAAAAATGCTTGGTATTCCCAATTTGTATGATGATGTTCAATCAGAGTGGGTGCACCATATTAATCAGGCCTTGCGCGCCCATCATCTTTACAAAAGGGAAGATCACTACATTGTTAAAGATGGTGAAGTTATTATCGTAGATGAATTTACTGGCCGTCTTATGCCGGGGCGCAGATGGTCTGATGGTTTACACCAAGCTATAGAAGCCAAAGAACATATCGCAATTAAAGAAGAAAACCAAACTCTTGCTACAATTACTTTCCAAAATTTCTTTAAACTTTATAATAAACTTTCCGGTATGACAGGTACTGCCATGACCGAGGCAAATGAATTTTGGACTATTTATAAACTTGATGTGGTTGAAATTCCTTCCAATAAACCTTGCCAAAGAATTGACTATCCGGATGTTGTTTACCGCACAGAAGATGAAAAATTTGATGCCGTTGTAGAAGAAATTGAAAAACTTTGGAGAAAGGGCCTCCCCGTCTTGGTAGGCACGCGTTCTATTGAAAAATCAGAGCATCTTTCCGAAATGTTAAGACGCAAAGCCATACCGCACAAAGTTTTAAATGCTAAATATCACGAGATGGAAGCCCAAATCATCAGCCAAGCCGGCAGAAAAGGGGCTGTTACCATTGCAACAAATATGGCAGGGCGCGGAACAGATATTGTTTTAGGTGGAAACCCTGTTAATAAAGAAGAACAAGAATTTATTGAAGCAAACGGCGGATTAACTGTTATTGGCACGGAACGCCACGAAAGCCGCCGTATTGATAATCAGCTTCGCGGTCGTTGTGCAAGACAAGGCGATAAAGGTTCAAGCCGTTTTTATGTTGCTTTAAATGATGAACTTATGCGTCTTTTCGGTAGTGAAAAGATTTCTACCATTATGGGCCATTTAGGTATGAAGAAAGGAGAGGCCTTGGAATCTTCTCTTTTATCTTCCCAAATTGCCCGCGCTCAAAGAAGAGTTGAAGGCCACAACTTTGATATTCGCAAACACTTGCTTGATTATGATAAAGTTATGAACCAGCAAAGAACAGCGGTCTATAATCTTAGAAATGCCATTTTAGACGGAGTTAACTTTAGCGATAGAACGCACGAAATGATAGCTGAAACAGCAGCTGATTTATTTTATAAATTTTATAATGAAAAACACCCTACCAGATCTGATTTTAACTCTATAAACACTCTTTTTAAGAGAATTTTTACTATAGATATTAATTTAGACAGCGAAAATATTAAAGGAAAGAAAGCCGATGATCTTTTGCAAGATTTAACAGATAAAGCAATAGAAGCTTGCAAACAAAGGGCAAATTACTTTAAAGAGCAAGGCATAGATTTTTCTGAAATTGAAAGAATGCTCCTTTTACAACTTTTGGACCAAGCTTGGAAGCAACACCTTTACGAACTTGACCAAATGCAAAAGAGTATTAATTTGCGTGCTTACGGCCAAAAAGATCCTTTAATTGAATATCAAAAAGAATCTTATTCTCTGTATCTTGCAATGATGAACAGAATCAGAGATCTTTTTGTGGAATATATCTTCCGTTTGCAGTTGCCTCCGCAAAGAAGGCCTGTGCAACAGGTAAGAAATGAGCAAACAAAAGATGCTCAAGGTCAGGAGATACATAAAATCGGGCGTAATGATTTATGCCCCTGCGGAAGCGGTAAAAAATATAAAAAGTGTTGTGGAAAATGAACAAAGAGGAATTAATAAATAAAATAAAAGAAATTTCAATTAAAACGTTTTCTGTAATAAAACAGAAAGCCCAAGAAGTTTTTGCTAATTTAAAAGCTAAATATCAAGCGGCAAAAGCTAAAAAAGCGAACTCTGCCAAACCTATGAATATTTATGAAGATAAAAATAGAGAGTTAAAACCTGCAACGGCTACTTTTTCTTTAAAGCCAATGTCTCTTAGCGGGCAAAAAGTTTCTATTAAAAGATCTTTGCTTTCTTCTTTGAAAGGTTTTTCTTCTCCTTTTAAGAATCGCCATATCAGTGGTTTTACTGCTGCGGTTTTGTTTTTAGGTTCTTCTGTTCTTTCTGCTTGGCTTTTAGGGCTAAGTTTTAATACGGAAGCTAAACCCTATTGTGCTTTTATAGCCTTTTTCTTAATAGGTTTTGCCATTAAAAATATAAAAACAGCAAAGGGAAGTTCATTTTATGGTTTAATTACAGGTCTTTTATCCAATATCTTTATTTGCGGTTGGATTTATGATACGGTTTTTGGTGGCACGGCTAATTCTACAATGTCTTTGTGGGCTTTAATCGGTTTATCTTTAGTTCTTACAATTCCTTATATTCTTTTTGCTTTTTTTGCCTGGCAATATAAACATAAAATTATTCTATATCCTTTTGCTAGTGCTTGTGCCTGGGTTGCTCTTGAAGTCTTATTCCAGCTTATTTCATATAAATGGATGGGCTTTCCTTGGTTTGTTTTGGGTTATACTCAATATGCCAATTTAGAACTTATTCAAATCAGTTCTGTTTTAGGTGTTTACGGCATTAGTTTCTTTATAGTATTTTGTTCTTTTAGTGCGTCTGTTGTATTAGGAAAGGATATAAAGTTTAAAGATAGATTCACAGGTTTTCTATTCATTGTAATTGCTGCCTTTTTATTTTTGGGTTATGGTAAAAAACAATTAGAAGCCGCTTCTCAACCTAAAGAAGAAAATAAAATTATAAAAGTTGCTATCGTTCAACCTAATACTCATAAAGATATGTTTGAGGGCAATATCCAGGTTGTGCAACAAAAACTTAATAATATTGCTTATGCCTTACAAAATTATCCGGATTTAGATTTAGTTGTTTGGCCGGAAAGCACTTTGCCCGATTATTTAGAAGAAGGTTCTTTGAAAGATTTTATGACACAACTTTCCGCTAATGTAAAAACCTATCAAATTGCAGGCGGTTCCTCTCTTGTTAAAGCAGATACTAAACAAGATAAAGAAACCGAAGATTCCGTCCAAGAGTTTGTTGCTGCCGGTTTATATCATCAGGGCAAACTAATAGATAAACATTATAAACGAAAACTTGTTCCTTTTGGCGAATATTTACCTCTTAATAAATATTTAAAAGATGTCTATGAAAAAAATGAAATCTCTTCTTTAACAGGCACTTATGTCAGGGGTAGCGGTCCTGCCAAAGTTTTTGTTTTACAGGGCGAAAGGGAAAGTTCTTTTGGTCCGCAAATTTGTTTTGAAAGTATTTTTCCTATTTTATGGCGTTTACAAGTTCTTAGCGGGGCAGAATTCTTTGTTAATCTTTCTAATGATGGCTGGTTCTTAAAAACTGCCGCCCCTTATCAACATTTACGCCTTAATGTTTTTAGGGCAGTGGAAAATAACCGCCCTATTTTACGCAGTACAAACAATGGCATTTCTGCTTATATAAACAATATTGGTAAAATAGAATATCATAGCACTCTTGATGAGCAAGATATTAAATTTATAGATCTTGTTTTGCCTTTAAACCAAAATAAAACTTTCTATTCCCGCTATGGCGATATTTTTGGCTTTTTATGTTTATTTTTAACTTTAATTTTTTCTTATAGTTGTTTAGATATTACAAAAGAAAATGATTGAAAATAAAGACATACAAAATCAACTAGATGATTTTACTTCCCGTTTAGAAACTATTTATAAAGTCCAAAATATTGCACAGAAACAAGAAGATTTAAAAAAACTGGAAGAGGTATCTTCTGCGCCTGATTTTTGGAATAACGCTGAAAAAGCAAAAGAAATTTCTAAACAAATAGATACTTTAAAAACAGCAATATCTTCTTATCAAGAATTAAAAAAAGAATTAGAAGATAATAAAACCCTTTTTGAACTTGTGCTTGATATGCAGGATGAAAAAGAACTTGAAAATCTTGCCTCAAGTTTAATTAATTTTGCCGCTAAGTTAAAAGCTTTGGAATTTAAAACAAAACTTTGCCACCCTAATGATAAATTAAATGCAATTGTCAGTATTCACGCAGGGGCAGGCGGCACGGAATCTTGCGATTGGGCTGATATGCTTCTTAGAATGTATACCCGTTGGGCAGAAGCGCATGGCTATAAAATACATATAACAGATGTTTTACCGGGTGAAGAAGCCGGTATAAAGAACATAACTTTCTTTGTGGAAGGTCCTTTTGCTTACGGATTTTTAAAAAGCGAAAACGGCGTTCACCGCCTTGTCAGAATATCACCTTTTGATGCCAACAGCCGTCGTCATACTTCTTTTGCTTCTTTGGATGTTTTACCCGATATTGAAGACGATATTAATATAGAACTTTTAGATAAAGATTTAGAAATTACCACTTGCCGTTCCGGTGGGGCTGGCGGGCAAAATGTTAATAAGGTGGAAACAGCAGTCCGTATTCTGCATAAACCAACAGGTATAGTCGTTGCTTGCCAAGTGGAAAGAAGTCAGCTTCAAAACAAGATGCGTGCCTTAAAAATGCTTAAAGCAAAACTTTATGAAATGGAACTTGATAAAAAGCGTAGTGAAATGGAACGCCACTACGGCCAAAAAGGTGATATTGCCTGGGGCCATCAAATTCGCTCTTATGTTTTTATGCCTTATCAAATGGTAAAAGATTTAAGAACCGGGCACGAAACTTCCAATATTCAAGGGGTTATGGATGGCGACCTTGACCCTTTTATGCAGTCCTATCTAGAATATACAGCAGGTAAATAATGAACGGGCTTTATATCCATATTCCCTTTTGTGTTTCAAAATGTTTTTATTGCAATTTCGTATCTTTCAAAACTCCGCTTTCTTTTCAAAAAAAATATATTAAAGAACTTTGCACAGAAATAAAAAACAAAAGAAACTTAATAAAACCAAAGACTTTATATATCGGTGGTGGCACTCCAAGTTTTTTAAGCCCCCAATTATTAACAGAACTTTTTAAAACAATAGAAAAAAACTTTGGTTCTATCAAAAATTTCAAAGAAAGCACTATTGAAGCAAATGTTGAAAGTCTTACCCCTGCCAAAATAAAATTATTTAAAAAATATGGGTTTACCCGTCTTAGTCTTGGCCTTCAAAGCCCAGATAATAAATATTTAAAAATTATAGGCCGCGCACACACTTTGGAGCATTTTTTAAAAGTTTACACACTTGCCAAAAAATATTTTGATAATATTAACATTGATTTAATTGCCAATTTACCAACTCAAACTTTAGCCGATTTTTCTGCCGGCGTTAAAAAAGTTATTTCCTTAAAGCCAAAGCATATTTCTTTATACGCGCTTGAAATTGAAGAAGGTTGTGTTCTTTATCAAAAAGGTTTTACTACCGATGATGATTTATGTTTAAAAATGCTAAAGAAAGCAGCTACTTTGCTTGAAAATGCCGGATATACGCAATATGAAATTTCTAATTTTGCACAAAAAGGCGCGGAAAGTTTGCATAATAAAAACTATTGGCAAAGTGGCAGTTATCTGGGGCTTGGTGTAGCGGCTTCTTCTTATTTAAAAGGTGTTCGCTCTACTAATACAAGTGACTTAAAAAAATATTTAACGCAAAAAAACAAAACGGCTTTCAGCGAAAAACTAACAGGCAAAGCAAAAGAGGGGGAAAAGATTATTCTGGCCTTGCGTATGTTAGATGGTTTTAAACCGACAAAAAAAATGCTTCAATTATTTAAGAAAGATTTTGATAGTTTAAAGAAAGAAAAACTGATTTTTTCAAAACAAGGGAAACTTGCCTTAACCGAGCAAGGCAAATATTTGGCAAATCAAGTTTTCCGTCATTTTGTGGAGCCGTTTTAATGCAAATAACAACTTTTAAAACAAAAATTTTTAAAGAAAAAGAAGATTTACCTTCTTTTATTTATCAGCATTTAAAAAAAGTGCCAAATAAAAGTATTATTGTAGTATCAAGCAAACTCGTGGCTCTTTGGCGGGGAACACTTGCCCCGCTGAAAGATAAAGATAAACTTATCAAACAGGAAAGCCAGCACTATTTAAAAACCGCCCTTTGTTATTTTACAATTAAAGATAATATGGTTATGACAAATGCCGGCATCGATGAAAGTAATGTTAAAGGCAAACTTTTGCTTTTACCCAAAGATTTATATAAATGCGTCGATGATTTAAGAAGAGAATTAAAGAAAAAATATAAAGTTAAAAATCTTGGTCTTATTATAACTGATAGTATGATTTTACCTCTTCGTTCAGGGGTAATAAATGCAGCTGTTGCCTATAGCGGTTTTAAAGGTGTTCAAAATAATATAGGCAAAAAAGATATTTATGGCAGAAAATTAAAAACAACTTTTGTAAACGCGGCAGATTCTCTTGCCACTGCTGCCGGTTTTTTGATGGGTGAAGCTGCGCAGAAAACCCCTCTTGCTTTAATACAAAATGCGCCTGTTATTTTTACAAAAAAATCTCGCAAAGGGGAAATGAAGTATCCTCTTAAATATGACTTATATTATCCTTTTTTAAAGAAGTTTTTTAAAGTTTAACAGAATAATTTAAAGCACCTTTAATTGCTTCAAGGGCGTAATTATCTGTCATACCGGCAATATAATCGCTTACAATTTGATTAGCAGAAGCGTTTTCTTTTATATAAACCGCTTTCATTGCCTGCAAATAATGAGTAAACATTTTTGCTGTTTGTTTATGTTCTATGCCGTCAAGCAAAGTCCAGCCGTATTTTTCAAAAAGGGCTTTATAATAGTCAAATAATTCTTGCAGGGCTTTTTGCAGTTTTTCTCTGCCTTCTTTAATTGAGGGGTGGCCGTAAATATATTTGTAATTAAACTTTTTTAATTCGCCCATAATTTCAAACTTTTCTTGTGAAAAACCGATATAATCTTTATCTTTGGAGTTTTCGGTCAAATCATTAATTAAAGTGTTAATAATTTCGCCGTTATTTTGGCCCAGTTCTTTTCTGATAATCAAAGGAACATCTTCAAAAGTTATAAGTTTCTCTCTAACAGCGTCTTCAATATCTCTACCAAAATAAGCAATTTTATCGGAAATACGCACAATACATCCCTCATAAGTTGTAGGCAGATGTTTGCGGTCTTTAATTTTTTCAAGATTATTTAAAGTTTTGCTTGGTTTTAATTGGTTATTATAAAAATCCTCTCCGCAATGGCACATAATGCCATCTTTAACTGCGTAAGTTAAGTTTAGCCCTTGCCCGTAATTTGTTATATGTTCTACAACGCGGTAGCCGTTAATTTCGTGCATAAAAGTTTCAGGCGCAATTTTTTTGCTTATAGCACTTTCGCCTTCATGGCCGAAAGGTGCGTGCCCTAAATCGTGGGCTAGTCCGATTGCGTAAGCAAGTTCTTCATCAAGTCGCCAATTACCGGAAGTATTTAAACCTTTACAAATAGTTTTTGCAATAGTTGCCACGTGTAAAACGTGTTCAATTCTGGTGCAGATATGGTCATTATCAGGGTCGGCAAAAACTTGTGTTTTACTTTTTAATCTTCTAAAGGGCTGGGAGTGAACTATTTTGGTTTGGTCCCTAAAATATTCTCCGCGCACATCACTTGTGGTCGGGTGTGTTCTTTTTGTATAAACTTCATTTGGAAAAGGATTTTTATTCATAAAAATATTATATATAATTAAAATATGAAGAAAAACATAGCAGTTTATCCAGGAACTTTTGATGCCGCTACAAACGGCCACCTTGATATTATTAAAAGGGCGGCAAAATTATTTGATAAAGTTATCGTTGCTGTTTTGGTAAACCAAAACAAAAAAACGATTTTCAGCGTTAAAGAACGCCTTAAACATTTAAGAGAAATTACTAAAGATATACCTAATGTCGAAGTGGATTCTTTTGAGGGCCTTTTGGCTGAATATATGAAAAAGAAAGATTCTTGTATAGCGGTTCGCGGACTTCGCGCCGTAAGTGATCTTGAATATGAGTTTCAAATGGCTAACACAAACCGCGCTTTAAATAAGGAAATGGATACAATTTTTCTAATGCCACGTGCGCGTTATACCTATTTAAGTTCTTCTATGGTTAGGGAAGTTTACTCCCTCGGTGGCCGCTTGCAAGATTATGTGCCGGAAATTGTTGAAAAAGCCCTAATCAAACACTATAAAAAATAAAATTTTTACAAATAAAACGCCCCTTGTTAAAGTTTAGCAAGGGGTGTTTTGCGTAAAAGATTTTAAGTTCTTTCAAATCTTTTGGCTATTTCACTAGTGGTAAAAGTCAAAATAGTCGGTCTTCCGTGCGGACAATGCAAAGCATCTTTACATTTTTTTAAATTATTCATTAAAACTTCAACTTGTTCTTTACCCAATTTTTCGCCGGCCTTAATTGCGCGTTTACAGGCACGCATTGCAACAAGTTTATATTTTAAATTTACCTCATCTGCCTTTAAATCTTGTGGCAAGGCAACAATGAAATCTTTTAAATCTTCCTCTTTAAATTGCAAGATATTTGGCACGCTGTTGACCATTAAACAAGTGGCGGAAAATCTTGTTATTTCAAAACCTATTTTCAAAAGAAAATCTTTATAATTTAAAACTTGCTCAAGCGTGCTTGAAGGCATCTGGACTGAAATAGGAAACATCAAAGGTTGGCTTGGCACATTACCAAGTTCAATTTCCTTAAAATATTTTTCAAATAGAACTCTTTCCTGTGCGGCGTGCTGGTCCACTAAAACAAGGCCTTGCGGGTTTTCAAAAACTAAAAAACTTTGGTGTATTTGCCCTAAATAATTATAAGGTCCCTGCCACCATTTTGGCAAGTCGGAAGATTTTTGTGTTAACTCCGCTTGCTCGTTTTGGCTTGATTGCGGCTTTGCGCAGTAATTTTTTCTCTCCTCAAAATCATTAACAAAAAGATTTTTATTTTTCTCGGCAAGATGTTTATTTATAATTTCACTTAAATCTAAAGGAATTTCTTTTTGTTCATCTATGTTTTGTTCTTCTTTAATTTCTTTTACGGGTATAGGGGCTTCCTCAACAGCAGTTTCTTGCGTTAAAGGGGCAGTTATAACGGTTTGTTCTGCAAGTAAAGTTTCGGTTATTTTATTATAAAGAAAATTAAAGATATCATTTTCAAAGGCAAATTTAATATCTTTTTTTTGCGGATGAATATTTACATCAAATTCTGCGGGATTTAGTGCCAAAAATATAACGGCGCAGGGGTGTTTTTCTTTTGCTCTATAGGGTTGATAGGCCTTATATAGAGCCTGCTGTAAAACTTTGCTTGTAACAGGGCGTTTATTGATAAAGAAAAACTGATTATCCCTGCTTGCGCATAAATTATTTAAAGGGGAAATAAACGCTTTAAAACCAAAACTTTCATCTTGGCAAAAGAGCAAATTTTTGGCAAGTTCTGCACCTAAAATTTTATTTAAACGCTTTCTAAGGCCCTCTTCCGTATCTTCTTCCGCACTTAAGCGATAAATACTTACCCCGTCGGTATTAACATTAAAAGCAACATTTATATTTGCCAAAGCGGCTTCTTCAATAGTTCTAAGCAGGTGCGCCCTTTCCACGTTATCCGATTTTAAAAATTTAAGACGCGCAGGGGTATTAAAAAATAAATCTTTAACTTCAATAGTTGTTCCTTTAATGGCAGGGGCAGCAGCTTCAGCGGTAATTTCTCCGCCACAAACTTCCAGCATAGCACCGCCTTCTTTTTCACTAATGCAGGAAGATATTTTTAATTTACTTACAGCCGCAAGAGAGTAAAGGGCTTCGCCCCTAAAACCAAAAGTATTTAAGTTGTTAAGGTCGTCAAATTTTGTAATTTTGCTTGTAGTATGTCGTTTAATTGCTAAAGAAAGTTCTTCTCTTTTAATACCGCATCCGTCGTCGTTAACTCTTATTAAAGTTTTGCCCGCCTTTAGAATATCAATATTTATAGTTTTTGCTCCGGCATCAAGACTATTTTCAATTAACTCTTTAAGAACTCCTGCAGGTCTTTCAATAACTTCACCTGCGGCGATTTTACTTGCAGTTTGCGGATCTAAAAGTTTTATACTCATTGAACTCTCTTTTTCCACTCCGTTAAAATTTGTATTGCTTCAAGCGGGGTAATTTTATTTGCATCTAAAAGTTTTAATTCTTCTAAAATCGGGCTAGAAAACAAATCAACAGGTGCGGCCTCTTTTTTGATAATGCCGGTCTGTTTTTTTTCGCCAAGGTCTTTAAGAATTTTTTGCGCTCTTAAAATGCAACTTTTCGGTAGGCCTGCAAGCTGGGCCACGTGAACGCCATAAGATTTATCGGCTGCCCCTTCTTTAACTTCAAATAAAAAGTTAAGTTTAGTTTGGCCTGAGGCATCCTTATATTCGCTTGCATCTACATGGAAATTAGCAATTTTAGGATATTTTTGCGCAAGTTCGGTTAACTCAAAATAATGGGTTGCAAATAAAACTTTTGGCCCAAGACCTTGCGTTTTATAAAGATATTCGGTTATTGCCCAGGCAATAGAAATTCCGTCGTAGGTAGAAGTTCCTCTGCCGACTTCATCAAGCAAAACTAGGGTAGAAGGTGTTGCTTGCGCTAAGATATTTGCTGTTTCCTGCATTTCCACCATAAAAGTGCTTTGCCCTTTTGAAAGAGCATCTTGTGCGCCGATACGAGTTAAAATTTTATCTGTTATCGGTATTTGGGCTTTTCTTGCCGGCACAAAACTGCCAATTTGCGCCATAATTGTTAAAATTGCGGTTTGTTTTAAAAATACACTTTTACCGCCCATATTGGGGCCTGTAATAATAATAATTTGCGGTCCTTCCCCGCCGATAAATAAATTGTTTGCCACAAAACTGCCGGGCGGTATATTATTTTCCACAATAGGATGTCTGCCTCTTTCAATTACAAGTGCTTTATCGCTTTCGCAAATTTCTGGGCGCACAAAATTATAATTGCGTGCAGCAGTGGCAAGTGCGCTTAAAGCATCACTATTTGCAATTAGCGAAGCAAAATCTTTTAACAAATTAAGATTATCATAAATATATTTTTTAATTTCCTCAAACAAGGCAAGTTCTATTCTGAGTGAGCGGTCTTGCGCGCTTAAAATTTTCTTTTCAAGCTCTTTTAATTCTTCGGTAATAAAACGTTCCGCATTGGTTAAAGTTTGCTTTCTAACATAGTTATAAGGCACTTTTGCAATATGGGTTTTTGAAATTTCTATATAGTAGCCAAAGACAGAATTATAACCCACTTTTAAGTTAGGAATATTTGTTTTTTCTCTTTCCGTTTGGCAAATTTTTTCAAGTGCGCTTGAGGCATTATTTTTAAGTTCATTTAATTCATCAAGTTCTTTATTAAAACCTTGTTTTATTATCCCGCCGTCGCCAAGTTTTAGGGGTTGTTCTTCATTTAAAGCTCTAAATAAGAAGTTTGAAATTTCTTCAAGTTTATTTTTATTTTGGCTGAAAAGAGTGTAAAGGTCCGGTAAAATTTCTTTATGTTTACTAAGCCAATTTTCTATGGGATTTATAAGTAAAAGAGATTTTCTAAGTCCCGCTAAATCTCTTGGGGTTGCCGCGCCGGAAGCAATACGCGCAAGGATACGTTTAATATCGCTTATTTCGGCTAAAATTAAATTTAAGTCTTCTTGTGCTTCCCCATTTTGTAAAAACGCGCTAACTATATTTTGCCTTTCGCAAATTTCTTCTTTATTTAAAAGAGGTCTGGTTATCCATTCTTTAAGTAAGCGCGATCCCATAGGCGTTTTTGTGAAATCTAAAATACCCCAAAGAGTGTTTTTTCTGCCGCCTAAGGTGCTTGAAGTCAGTTCCAAAGTTTCAAGGGCCGTGTTATCAAGCTGCATATACTCGCTTAATTCTTTATAGTAAGGGGTAAAATATTCTTTAAAATTGGTATTAGTTTTAACTATATAATCTAAACAATGTTGTGCGCTTTTTAAAGCCAAAGGATATTTTTCAAGCGCACTAGGCCAAGAAGGCGGTATTTGATAACTTTGATTTAAAGAAACAAAAGAAACGCTCAAACTTTCCGGCAAAATTATTTTAGTTTTTATTTTTTCATAATCTTGTTTTAAACAAATAATTTCACTTGGGTTAATATTGCCAAGGGCTTGGGCAAGTAAAATAAAATCAGGGTCTTGCTGTTTTTCTGTTATCCAAAAATCACCGGTAGAGGCCTCAAGGCAGGCAATAGCCCAATTATCTTTATTTAACAAAATGCTTACAAGATAACTTGAGTTATTTGCCTCAAGCATAGTTTCTTCTAAAATTGTTCCGGGGGTAATAATGCGCACAATTTTGCGGGGGCAAAGTTTTGTTTTAGGGTCAGGAATAGTTGTTGTCTGCTCGCAGATGGCAACTTTTAAACCTTGTTTTAAAAGTTTTGCTATATATTGGCTTGCGCTATGATAAGGCACACCGCACATTGGTTGTCCGTTTCGTGAAGTTAAAGTCAGCCCAAGCAAAGCAGAAACACGCTTTGCTTCTTCATCAAACATTTCATAAAAATCACCCAAACGGAAGAATAAAATAACTCCCGGGTTTTGCTGTTTGATTTGTTGGTATTGCTCCATTAAAGGTGTTGCCATAAATTTATTTTACTATTTTACTGCGCTTAATATTTCTTTTACTTCTTTTAAAGTATTAGCCAAAACTAATTTTTGTCTTAAAATTGCAGCTTGACTTACGCCTTTTATCCAAAAACCTACAACTTTTTTAGTGCGGGAAACGCCTGTCTTTTCCCCGTAATAAAGAACATTTTGTTCTACAAGACTTTCAAAAAGAGCCATTTTTTCTTTAAAAGTTAGGGCTTCTTTGTCCGTTGCAAGTTCGGTAAATAAAAAAGGGTTACCTATAGCACCGCGTCCTATCATAACGGCGTCAGCACCTGTTTGAAAAAGATTCTCCGTAGTTTTTGCATCAATAGCTCCGCCGTTTGCAATTAAAGGTATTTTACAAACTAAGCGTGCTTTTTCAAGGGCTTTTAAATCCGGTTCTCCTGCGTGCATTTGGCTTGCATAGCGCGCATGCAAGGTTATGGCAGCGGCTCCGTTATCTTGTGCAAGTTTAACTAAATCACAGGCAAGTAAATTACCGCAAGTTAAACCGATTCTTGTTTTTAAAGTTATTGGCACTTTAACACTTTTTACGGCCGCATTAACAATGCGCGCAAGTTTTGGCAAATCTTTCATCAAAACAGCACCCGCGCCTGCCTTATTAACTTTTTTAACAGGACAACCTGCATTGATATCAATAATGTCAGCGCCTTGTTTTTGGGCAAGCCGGCAAGCATTGGCAATAGTTTCTTCTTCCGATCCGAAAACCTGCATGCTAACAGGGTGTTCTTCTTTTGAAATAGTTAACATTTTTTGGCTTTTTTTATTATCAAAAGCAAGAGCATTTGCGCTAACCATTTCGGCACAAACAAGGCCTGCGCCGCCTTTTAGGCACATAATTCTAAACGGGCTATCGGTAATACCGGCCATTGGGGCTAAAAATAAATTTGTTTTGCAAAGAACATTGCCGATTTTTATTTCTTTTATGTGGTTCATTTTGTTGTAGCATGCCAACCTTTCGGTTCGGTGGGTTTAATAGTTTTTTGTTTAGATAAGCACCAACGCAAAATATCACGCAAGGTTCTATCGGTGTTTTTAAATTCAAACATATTTAAAAATTCATCATGTCCAAAACCACCGGCCATAATATGATCGGTAGTAGTGATAGAATAAATTTGAGTATTTTTTAAAGGATTTCCATTTATTTTTATGCTTTTAATTTTACTGCCTTTAGGTAAAGACATATCATAATTTATTTCCATACCTGCAATTTGGGGCCAATTATTATTAATATCTAAAGTTGCCTCCAAGGCATTTTTTAAATCATCTCCGCGCATTTTAATAAACATAACTCTATCATCATAAGGAATAGCATTTTGTAAATCCGCCTGGGATATTATCCCTTCTTTTAGTCCGGTAATAAAAGCATCAGAATTTAATAAACCTATTTCTGTTTTACCCCAAGTTTTAACACATTGTGCCGTATAATAACCAAGGGGGCTTGGTTTCTTTAAATCGGTATTTAAAGGGGCTTCCAAAGTAGTAATTTTATTTGATTGACTTTTTAAAATAGTGTGTCTTAAAGGATTAATAATATCTAAAAGTTGGCTATTTTGCCCATAAGTATCAACTTCAAGTAAAAGAGGTTTAGAATTAAAATCTTTAATTTTATTATTTTTATCTAAAGCCAAAGTTGTTTCTTGTATAGATTCCAAATTTTCTTTACTTCTTGCGATATAAGTTTCATAAACTTCTTGCGGTTCTAAGGGGGAAAGGTCACTGTTTCCACCTAAGATAATATTTATCTGCGGAAATTCTTCTGCTATAGTTTTCTCGTCTATACTTTCTTTTCCACCTTCCAAATCAAAACCTATACTACTGAGTAAAACTATAATTTGGGCCCCGTTTTCTTGTAATGTCGGCAAAATTTTTTGTAAAGTTTCAATTTCATTTTCAATTTTTATATTTGCATTTCTCTGAGTGCTTTTTAAAGTAGCACTGGGCATTAGGCCTATAACACCTATTTTTATACCTTGTAAATCAAAAATTTCATAAGATTTTATATGTTTTAAAGAAGTTCCGTTTGAAGCTTTTAAGTTGGAAACTATTATCGGGAATTTTGCTGCCGCAAGGGCAGGAGTAATTGCATCTATACCCAAAGTTAAATCTTTAGGGCTTAGCGTTGCAGCATTGTAGCCAAGCATATTCATCATATAAACGGCACTTTGCATTTTACCAAGTTGCCCTTCCGGGGTGCCGGCAAAAATATTTCCGCTATCGAAGAGTAAATAAGTTTTTTCTTGTTTGTCTAAAAAGTTTTTTAAAACAGCCATACCTCCGGCAAGTTTGTTATTTATGGAAGGATTATTCCTTGCCCAAAAAAAGCCCTCAATATCGTTAGTGTGATAAAAAGTCAAAGTCTTTTGCTCTTTAGAGCAAGCACTAAAGAGCAAAAGACCTACAATCAAAAAGAGGGAAAACTTTTTCATTTAACTCTTTTTATTCTCCCTGTAGCAGATGCTTTAATACCTTGCGGATGCGCTTTAACATAATCGGTAAAATAATCGCTTAAATATCTATCGCTGATAACTTTTTTATCAGTAATTTTTTTAAACATATAACCTTCGCTTCCGCCGTTTGCTATATAGTCATTTACCGCAACAAGATACATTTTATCTTTATCAATTTCCTTGCCGTCAACTTTAATACTAAGAACTTCTGCTCTGTTATGTTTCCAGCGGAACTCCACTTTAACATTGTTGGAAAATTGAAAAAGACTTCTCTTTTCATAAAGAGATTTTGCGATAAATTTTTTAATAAAAGCGCCGTTTACTCTGACAAGCATAACTTTGTTTGGAAAGGGAAAAGCACTTACAACATCTCTTTTTGTAATATCACCTTTAAGAATATCAACACGCACTCCGCCTGTATTATGTAAAGCAAAATCTGCTTCTTTTGCTTGTTCTTTAATGATATCAGCAAAAAGGTTACCTAAAGGGCTATCAAGTTCATCATCTTTGTTACTTCTAAGTTTAATATTTTCCGCTGCTTTGCCAATAGCGGTATCAACGCCCGGTGCTCTTTTTGTCTCAACAAATTTTTGGATATCTTGATCGGGTTTAATTAAAGCAGTATTAAGTTCCACATATTTTACTCTAATATCTTTTAATTTGCCGGTGTTATCGTCAAAATCTAAGATGATATGACTTAAACCTTTTGTTTCGCAACCACTTTCGGCAAAATGCAGAGCTTTGCTGTTAATGTCGGGGTTAACTTTTGCTCTAATACCATTGATAACTTTATGAGCATGCCCTCCTAAAACAAGATCAATTCCGTCTAAACCATTAATGATTTGGCTGTTTGCGGTTTCTTTTTCGTGTTTATCATCGGCAAAAGAATTGTGAATTATTAAAATTGTTGCATCGTGCGGTATGGAAGAAAGTTCGTATAAAGCTTTTTTAAGTTCTTTTCTGCCTTTAGAAGTTTTTATTCTTTTTGAATTTTGTAAAGGGTTCTTTGCAAGGCCGATAACGGCAATTCTTTTACCGTCAACTTCATAAATATTGTAAGGTTTAACGCCTTCTACTAAAGAGTTTGTTTTTTTATCATAAATATTTGCGGCAAGAACATCAAATTTAAAATTTTTAATGAGTTTTAACATTTGCTCTTCGCCAAAATCGCCTTCGTGATTGCCGATAGTTGTTGCTTTGTAAGGCAGTTGGTTCATAATTTCAACGGAAACAGCACCTTTTGAATCTTTTGCTTCTAAAGTGCCACTGGTAAAATCACCGCTGTCTAAAAGTAGATAAGGGGTGTCAAATTGGTTAATATAACCTTTAACAAAGGCAAATCCGCCGACTTTTTTACCGTTAGCCATTTTTCTTGGGAAATAAAATCCATGGGTATCACTTGTGTGATAAATTGCAATTTCTTTTGCACATAAAAGCAAAGGCAATGCTAAAAACACAAAAAATAAAGATGCTTTTTTAAGCATAAAAAAACCTCCGTTTTCCAATATTCCTCTATACAAATAGTATATCAAATTTTATGAAGGTAAAAAACGGAGGTTTTTATATTTACTTAGATTTTCTTCTCAAGATTTTTTCTTTAAAAAAGCGTGCAAGTCCGCCTTTGGCGGTTTCCCTGTAATCGCTATTCATATCTTTACCTGTTTGCATCATAGTCATCAAAATATCGTCGTAAGATATTTTGTTTGAAGCACTTGCCGCTATTGCGTAGGTTGCGCAATCTATTGCGCGTGAAGCCGCCATTGCGTTTCTTTCAATACAGGGTATTTGGACAAGTCCGTCAACAGGGTCGCAGGTTAGGCCAAGGTGATGCTCTAAACCCATTTCAGCCGCATAGGCAATTTGCGCATTATCGCCACCTTCAATCTGGCAAACCGCCGCAGCCGCCATAGCACAAGCAACGCCCACTTCGCCCTGACAACCTACTTCCGCGCCGGAAATGGAGGCATTTGCTTTAGCCAAATTACCAATTAAACCGGCTGTCGCCATAGCGCGAATTATCGGTTCATCATCCATTTCATAAACTTCTTTTGTTAAGCGTAAAACGGCGGGCAAAACCCCGCAAGAGCCGCAAGTTGGCGCGGTTGCAACAATTCCACCGCTTGCATTTTCCTCGGAACAGGCAAGTGCGTAAGAAAATAATTTATGCACCCGCCTAACATATCTTGGCGAAGTATCCGCTACTTTAAAATATCTTTTTGCTTTTCTTTCAAGTTGAAGACTTCCCGGCAAAATATCTGTTTTACTTAAGCCGCGGGTAATAGTTTCTTGCATAGTTTGCCAGATTTTTCGCAAAAAAGTCCAAATTTCCTGGCCTTCCACTTGTTCTACATATTCCCAAAGGGCAATTTTATTTTCCTGGCAGTAATTTAAAATTTCGCCCATACTAGTTAAAGGGTAAATATCTTTTGGTTCTACAAAAAAATCATTATCATCTTTAATATCTCCGCCACCTATGCTGTAAACCTGCCAAGAAGCAAGTTCTTTACCGGTGTTATCAAGAGCAAAAAACTTCATAGCATTTGGATGTTCGGGCAAAAAGGTATCGTATTGCCAAATAATTTCAACGGGCTTTGGCTCAAGTCCGCTTTTAATAGCAATATCTGTCAAATGGCCTTTGCCTGTTAAAGCAAGAGAGCCATATAAAATAACTCTAAAACTATGTGCCGCAGGATTTTTCTTATTAAAAAATTCCGCTGCTTTTTTGGGCCCCATGGAGTGGCTACTTGAGGGCCCCATACCGACTTTATAAAGTTCTGTTAAAGATTTCATACTAAAATGTTATCATATTTATATGGGATTTTTTGATATTTTATTAATTTCTGTCGGCCTTTCTATGGATAATATGGCCGTAGCTGCGGCAAGTTCTTGCGGAAGCAAAAGTTATCCTTTAAAAGTAAGCATAAAAGTTGCTTTAAGTTTTTGTTTGACCGGTATAATTTGTATGTTGCTTGGCTGGTTTGGCGGTGCTTATCTTGAAAAATATATAAGTGCCTGGGATCACTGGGTATCCTTTTTTATACTTGTTTATATTGGTGTTAAAATGGTTTTAAATTTTTTTAAAACAGAACAAACTGCTACTTATAATTTACTTAAGACAAAAACTCTTTTTATGCTTGCTTTAGCCACAAATATTGATGTTTTTGCCATAGGTTTAACTTTGGCCTTTTATCAAACATCTCTTCCTTCGGTTTTGGCAGTTTTGAGTATCTGTATAGTAGCTTTTACTCTGTTTGGCTTTTTTATGGGTAAAAAAATGGGGGCGTTTTTTGGTAAAAAGGCAGAATTAATCGGCGGAGTTATTTTGATAGTTATTGCCCTTAAGATTTTGCTTGAAGGCATTATTAGTGCATAAAATCTTGCAAAGTATGCTAGAATATATTTATATATAACATTTAGAGAGGTTTAATTATGGGCTTATTTACAATATTCATTATCTTGGTTTGCATAGCAACAAGTTTTTTTGCAGTTGGTGCAGTTACAGGTGTTAAACTCGGCAGCGATTATACCAGTTCTGTCAGTTTAAAAACATCTTTAGTTTTTACGGCAACGGCCCTTCTTGCTATGGCTTTAAGTTATATCCTTGGCAAAATGCTAGCTCCTGTCCTTAGCGGTGTTTATGATTGGGTTGGTTTTGCAATGCTTCTTTTAATAGCCATACACTTCCTTTTAGAATCTATGGAAAAAGCCCCAAGTTTAAACTATACGGATGTTGTCCACAGCAATTACATGATAAAAGTTGCAATACAAGTTTCTTTAGATTTATTCTTACTTGCTTTTGTCGTTGCTTTGGCAAAACCGGATGCTTTTTTATTTACTTTGTTTTTCGGCGGTTTATTTTCTTTCTGTGCGGTTTTATTCGGTCTTTCACATGGCTATCACACAAAAGGCAGTGTTATTGCTAATCGTATAGAACTTGTCGCCGGAATAATAATGGTTTTTATTGCAATAAGATATTTACTTGTTGCTCTTGGCTAATTTAAAATAGCGTAAAGTTAAAAAACGCTGCCCTTTTTAAGCAGCGTTTTTTTAAAAGGGAGAAATTATAAATTATGGAATACAATGTTCCTATCAAAAGAGTTCTTATTTCACAAGAACAAATACAAAAAAGAGCCGCCGAACTCGGCGAGCAAATTTCCAAAGATTATGCAGGCAAAGCACCTGTAATTGTTGGTATTTTAAGGGGTTCTATTTTATTTTTTGCAGATTTAGTCCGTAATATCAAAATTGACTGCAGTTTTGATTTCATGAGTTTATCTTCATATAATGGGGGCACATCTTCAAGCGGTAAAGTTCGCCTTAATCTTGATTTAAGGGAAGATATTAAAGGCAAAGATGTTATTATTGTTGAAGATATTGTTGATACCGGTCTTACGGCAAATTATCTTTTTAATTTACTTAATACCCGCCAACCCTCTTCCATAGCACTTTGCACTATGCTTGATAAACCAAGCAACCGCGAAATTCCTTTCAAACCTACTTATACTGCTTTTACTATAGAAAATGAATTTGTTATTGGTTATGGGCTTGATTATAATGAAATTTATAGAAATTTACCTTTTATAGGAGTTTTTGATGAAAGCAAGAAATAAAAAGACACCGCCTTTTCCGGCAAGAAGTATTCTTTTTTGGATACTCGGTTTTATTTTAATAGTATCTCTTTATTCAAAAATGGGGGATAATGGCCCTGTAAAGAATTTAGATTATTCTGATTTTAAAGCAAAAGTTGCCGCAGGGGATATTTTATCAGCCCAAATCGGTTCACAAACAATTACCGGTAAAATGAAAAATGGTGATAAAGAGGCCTCTTACTCCACCTTAAAAGTGGAAGATAATACTTTAGTGCCGGATTTAACTGCCGCCAAAGTCGCTTTTAAAGGCCAAGAAGACAGAAGCTGGGTCTATAGTCTTTTAATGAATATCGGTTGGATATTCCTTTTTGTTTTTGCCTGGTGGTTTTTATTTATCCGCCCGCAAAGAAATGACGGCAGAAGTGCTTTAAACTTTGCTAAATCAAAAGCTGTTTTGCAAGATCCTTCCAAGCAGGAAATTACTTTTAAAGATGTTGCCGGCTGTGATGAAGCAAAAGAGGAAATGCAGGATATTATTAAATTTTTAAGAGATCCTAGAAAATTCCAAAAACTTGGTGCAAAACTACCTAAAGGCATTTTGCTTTACGGCGCACCCGGAACCGGTAAAACCTTGCTTGCAAAAGCTGTTGCGGGGGAAGCAAAAGTTGCTTTCTTCTCTGCTTCTGCCTCTGAATTTGTGGAAATGTTTGTCGGTGTCGGTGCGGCAAGAGTAAGAGATTTATTTAATAATGCAAAGAAAAACGCTCCCGCTATTATCTTTATTGATGAGTTAGATGCAGTCGGCAGGAGACGCTTTGCCGGTATTGGTGGCGGTCATGACGAAAGAGAACAAACCTTAAATCAACTTTTAATTGAACTTGACGGCTTTGAAAGTAAACAAGGTATTATTTTAATGGGTTCTACAAACAGACCTGATGTTTTAGACCCTGCCTTAACACGCCCCGGTCGTTTTGATAGACATGTCAATGTTCCTAGCCCTGATATGAAAGGCCGCAAGGAAATTTTAGAAGTCCACGCAAGAAAAGTTAAAATGGGCGCGGATGTTAATCTTGAAGTTATTGCCAAAAGCACGCCCGGTTTTGTCGGGGCAGATTTAGCCAATGTTATTAATGAAGCCGCAATTCTTGCCGCAAGGAAAGATAAACCCGCCGTTGAAACAAGCGATATAGAAGAAGCCGTTGAAAGAGTTATGGCCGGCCCTCAACGCAAAAGCCGCGTCATTTCTGATAAAGAAAAAAAGGTTATTGCCGCCCATGAAGCAGGCCACACTATTGTTGCAAAACGCTCTAAATATAGCGACCCCGTGCACAAAGTTTCAATTATTCCGCGAGGCCCGGCCCTTGGTTATACAATGCAACTTCCTTTGGAAGATAAATATTTAACTACCAAGAGCGAAATTTTAGATAAACTTGTTATCTTGCTTGGCGGTCGTGCCGCGGAAGAAATTTTATTTGACGAAATTACCACCGGCGCACATGATGATTTATCCCGCGCAACTGCTTATGCAAGAAAAATGGTAGCAGAACTTGGTATGAGTGCTAAACTTGGCCCTATCAGCGTGCAAACAGATGAAAGCGAAGTATTTTTAGGGCGCGATATTTCCCGCCATAAAAATTATTCCGAAGAACTTGCGCGTGAAATTGATAGCGAAGTCAGTATGCTCGTAAAAGATTCTTACCGCAAAGCAAAAGATATTCTTTTATCTAATAAAGCGGAACTTCAAACCCTTATAGATAGACTCCTTGAAAAAGAAGTTGTTGAAGCAAAAGAAATTAATGAAATTTTGCATATTGAAGAACCTTCTAAAGAAGAATCTAAAAAAGAAGAAAAAGTTGAAGAAGTTAAAGAAGTTCTATCAAAAACTGAAAAGGAGAATAACTAATGCCAAAATATTTTGGAACAGATGGCGTTAGAGCCGTTGCCGGGGAGTTCCCTTTAGTTAAAGATTTTATTGAAAAACTAGGATACTGCGCTTTAAAAGAACTTAGTAAAACGAGCAAAAACAAAAATAATTTTGTTATTATGGCAGAAGATTCCCGTATCTCCGGTCCGGTGATTAGCAAACATTTAATCCGCGGTATTAAAGCAGCTGGTTATAATGTTTGGCATCTTGGTATTGCGCCGACACCGGCAGTATCTTATTTAACTAAAAAATATAAAGCAATTTGCGGGGTAGTAATTTCCGCAAGTCATAATCCGGCAGAATTTAACGGAATAAAATTCTTTTCTTCCAAAGGCACAAAATTAGATGAAAAACTTGAAACTAAAATTGAAAACCTTTTAGAAAAAACCAAAAAAATTCCTTCTGTTAAAGTGGGGCCTAAAGCAATAAAGAAACCACAACTTTTAGAAGACTATAAAGATTTCTTAAAGTCTTTGTGGCCTAAAGATATCTCTTTAAAAGGAACAAAGATTGTTTTAGATTGCGCCAATGGTGCTACATCTATTGTTGCTCCAAAAGTTTTTAAAGAACTCGGCGCAAGCGTAAAAGTTATAGCCAACAAACCAACCGGCTTAAATATCAATAAACAAGTTGGTGCTTTGTTTACGCAAAAGATGCAAGATACCACAAAAAAATATCAAGCATTAGTCGGTTTTTCTTTTGACGGAGACGGCGATAGATTAATTGCCTCTGATGAAAAAGGCCATCAACTTGATGGCGATAATATTATTTCTGCCTGTGCTTTATTTTTAAAAGAACAAAATTTACTTAAAAATAATAAAGTTGTTTTAACCGTTATGGCAAATCTCGGGCTTATCAATTATTTAAAACAAAATGGCATTGAACCGCTTTTAACTAAAGTAGGCGATAAATATGTTTTTGAAAGTCTTAACAAGGAAAAACTTTCCCTTGGCGGCGAAACAAGCGGGCATATTATTTTTAAAGATATTGCAGATACCGGCGACGGCCTTATTTGTGCTTTAGAATTTTTAGCAGTTTTAAAGAAAAGCGGCAAAAAGCCTTCTTGGTATAAAGAAAAATGGCAAAAATATCCTTTAAATCTTCTTCCTGTAAGAACACCTAAGAAAGTTCCCTTGGAAGAAGTTGACGGCTTTTTGCCTTATCTTGAGAAACTGCAAAAACAACTTGGACAAACGGGGCGTATTTTAGTTCGCTATTCCGGCACAGAACCTTTACTTAGAATTTTAGTTGAAGGTCAAAATAAAAAAGAAGTGCAAAAACTCAGTTTAGACATCGCAGAATTTTATAAAATAAAAATGAAAATAGGTTAAGGGGAATTTTTATGGATATGACTATACAATTAGGTGTAAACATTGATCATATTGCAACCTTGCGTCAGGCCAGGGGGGAATCTTACCCCGATACTCTTGAAGCAGCAAGAACTTTGCTCGCTCTAGGGGCTGATTATATTGTTATTCATGTTCGCCATGACAGAAGACACATGCAGGAAACAGATTTAAAAAGATTATGCGATGCTTTTGCTTCCAAAATACATTTGGAAATGGCTCCGTCTGATGATATGATAGATCTTGCCCTTAAACATAAACCGGGTTCGGTTTGTTTAGTGCCGGAATATCCTAATGAACTTACCACTTCCGGCGGTTTAAAAATTGAAGAAAAAGATAAAGCAGATTTAAAACAAAAAATAAATATTTTAAAGAAAGCAGGCATAAGAGTCAGTTTATTTGTTGATCCAAAAGCCAATGCTGTTCGCACTGCTTATAATTTAGGCGCAGATATTGTTGAACTTTGCACAAAAGATTATAGCAAAGCTAAAACAGAAAAACAGGCCCAAGCATTGCTTAGCGAACTTTCTTTATGTTCTTTACTTGGCAGAGAGCTTAATTTAGAAGTCCACAGCGGGCACGGCCTTAATTATAACAATGTCCGAGATGTCGCTTTAATAGATGCTATGCAATGTTTAAATATCGGTTTTTCTATTATTGCAAGAAGCGTTTTTGTGGGCTTGCCTCAAGCTTTACTTGAGATGCGCAATTTAATTAATAGGGAGTAATTTTTATGTGCGGTATAGTTGCTTATAGTGGCAAAAAGGAATGCTCAAAACTTATAATTGACGGCCTTAAAAAATTAGAATATAGGGGTTATGATTCGGCAGGTATTTCTCTTGAAAAAGATAACGAAATTATAACTTTAAAAGCTGTAGGTCGTGTGGAAAATTTAGAAAAATTAGTAAAGAAAGAAGAAATTCAAAGTTTTTGTGCTATCGGCCATACCCGTTGGGCAACTCATGGTAAACCTTGCGAAATAAACTCTCACCCCCATAATGATTGCACCGATGCTATTTCTATAGTTCATAACGGTATTATTGAAAATTATGCCCCGCTTAAAGCTGAACTTGAGCGTAAAGGCCACATTTTTAAATCTCAAACTGATAGCGAAGTCGTAGCCCATTTAATAGAAGAAAATCTTAAAACTCAAGATTTCACCCATGCTTTTTGTCAAACTATAAAACAAGTCCGCGGTGCTTATGCAATAGCTGCCTTATATGCCAAAGAACCGGGCAAGATAATGGCAGCCAAAAATCAAAGCCCTTTAGTTTTAGGGATAGCAAAAGAAGGCGTTTTTCTTGCTTCGGATGTGCCGGCCTTTTTAGCCCATACAAATAAAGCTATATTTTTGGAAGATGGTGATATTGCTCAAATTGAAAATTCTACCTATAAAATTTTTAATACAGATTTAAAAGCGCAACCTCGTAAAGTAAACGAAGTTAACTGGGATTTTACAACCGCTCAAAAAGGTGGCTATAAGCATTTTATGCTTAAAGAAATTTATGAACAACCACGCAGCGCACAAGATACTTTACGCACTTTAAAAGGTTCTTTTGAGCAAGTCTTTGGCTTAACTAAAAAAGAAGCAAAGAAAATTAAAGGGGTTTATCTTGTTGCTTGCGGAACGGCCTATCATGCTTCTTTATGTGCAAAATATATGCTTGAAGATTTTGCCCAAATTCCTGTTGAAGTGGAAACAGCTTCCGAGTTTAAATACCGCAAAATTGCTTTTTGTAAAGACTGGCTTTTTATCGCGGTTAGCCAATCAGGCGAAACGGCAGATACTATTGCCGCAATTAAAAACGCTAAAGAGGCAGGTCTTAAAGTTATGAGCGTTTGTAATGTCGTGGGTTCTACCATTACACGCCTTAGTGATATTACTTTATATACTCATTGCGGACCGGAAATCAGTGTTGCTTCCACAAAAGCTTTTACTTCCCAACTTGTAGTGCTATATAGCTTTGCTTTAAATTTGGCTTTAGCTTTAGGCCGTTTAACACAAACGGAATTTGATAATCTTTATTCAAGTTTAGAAAAACTTCCTGAACTTATGAAAGAAGTTTTAAGCCAAGACTCTAAAATAAAAGAACTTGCAAAGGAAGTTTTCATAAAAAAAGATTTTATTTTCCTTGGTCGCAATTCTTCTTATCCTATTGCTTTAGAAGGGGCTTTAAAATTAAAAGAAATTTCCTACTTACACGCGGAAGGTTTTGCCGCAGGCGAAATTAAACACGGCCCTATTGCCGTTATTGAAGAGGGAACCCCTGTTCTTGCCTTAGTTCCTCAAGGTGTTTTAGAAGAAAAAATGCTTTCTAATTGCCAAGAGGTTAAAGCCCGCGGCGCTCAAGTTATTATGATAAGAGATAGTAAGGAAAAATCTAAAGCAATACATATCCCATTTGAAAAAGAATTTTTATTCCCTATATTAAGTGTAATCGCTTTGCAATTTTTTGCTTACTATATTGCTGTTTTAAAAGGGCGTGATGTTGACCGCCCGCGCAATTTAGCAAAAAGCGTCACCGTTGAATAAAATATGCAAATAGTTAATATCGGCACGGATATAGAAGAAGTGCGCCGTTTTGAAAATATTGATATAAAAACTTTGCGTCGCTTATTTACCAAAGAAGAACTTGAATATTGTTTAAAAAGCAAAAATAAAGCGCAACATTTGGCGGTTCGTTTTGCTGCAAAAGAGGCAGTTTTTAAAGCCCTTCCCTTTGAAGAAATTGCTTTAAAAAAGATAGAAGTTATCCGCGAACAAGGGGCTAAACCACAAATTATTGTCCACGATGAGCGCGCTAAAGATTTAATCTTTAAACTTTCTTTATCCCACACTAAAAATAATGCTGTTGCTTTTGTTATAGTTTTAAAGGATAAATAATGTCGCAAATAAAGAAAATAACAAAGGATTTTTTTAAAAGGAATTTTCCCAAAAGGCCAAAAAATTCTTATAAAAATCTAAACGGAAAAGTTTTTATTTTTGCCGGTTCTAAAACAATGCCGGGGGCAGCTGTCTTATGCGCCAAAGCAGCTTATCAGGCCGGCGCCGGTTTTGTTTCTTTAGCTATTCCAAAAGAAATTTTACCTGCCTGTCTTGAGGCGGTGCCGGAAGCCCTTTTTTTACAAATTTCCAAAAATCCTTTAAAAGAAATAATAACTTATTTAAAACAAATGCCTCACGATGTTTTGCTTGTCGGTCCTGGGCTTACAAAAGAACGTGCAAAAATACTTTTACCTCTTTTAAAACAAACAAATTTGCCTGCAGTTATAGATGGCGACGCCTTAAATGCGCTTGCTTTAGTTGGACTTAAAAAATTGCCAAAGAGTAAAGAAGCAAAATATATTTTAACTCCGCACGCAGGCGAAGCAGAGCGTTTGTTAAAGCAAAAACTTATCGGTGCAGAGGCGGCCTTAATATTATCTGAAAAAAGCGGGGCCATCAGTTTATTTAAAGGGCCAAAAACAAAAGTTGCCCTTGGCAAAGAAGTTTGGCAAAACACAACAGGAAACGAGGGCCTTGCCAAAGCTGGCAGTGGTGACACCCTTGCCGGAATAATTGCCGGTATTTATGCCCAATTATTAAAAAGAAATCAAAAAAAGGCAACTTTAACAAGTGCTCTTTTAGGAGTATATTTACATGGTAAAGCGGCAGATTTTGCTATAAAAAAATATAGTAAAACAGCCCTTATGGCAAGCCAAGTTTGTGCGGAAATTCCTTCAGTTTTAAGGGAAAACTCTTTATAAAAATTATAAAATATTTTTATGTATATAACGATTTTGGGTGTTTTAATTTTTTTATTTTTACTTATTGTTTTTATTGCTTATAAACAAAGCAATAGAATTTTATTTCGTAACGCGAAAAAAGGCCCGCTTACTTTTTTCCCAGACCAATTTAAACTTCCTTTTGAAAATATTACTTTTAAAAACAAATCAGGGATAGAATTGAAAGGTTGGTTTATTCCGGCAGCTGTTAAAAGTGATAAGACTATAATGTTTTTACATGGTTGGGGGTTAAATAAAGGCGATATTTTAGCAAATACTTTTTTTCTAAGGGAAAAAAACTTTAACCTTTTTTATTTTGATTTTAGAAGTTCCGGCGAAAGTCAGCAAGGGCCAAGTTCTATTGGCTATTTTGAAACAGAAGATGCCCAAAGTGCTTTAGATTATATTACCTCTATCCATCCTGAAGAAACAAAACATATGGGGCTTTACGGGCTTTCCATGGGGGCGGCAGTTGCTGTTTATACTGCTGCATATAATAAACAAATTGAATGTCTTATTATAGAGGCCTGCTATTATTCTTATGAAAAGGTTGTTGCTCGTTGGGCTCGTTTACATAAGCATGTTCCTTATTTCCCTTTAGTTGCTTTAATTTTATTTTTTGTTCGCAAACGCCTTGGTGTTAATCCGGAAGATTATAGCCCAAGATATAATATTAAAAAAATTGCTCCAAGGCCTATTTTAATCATTAACGGCAAGCTTGATAATCTTGCCCCTCGTCACGATGCTCGTGCTTTGTTTTTGGAAGCCCGCCACCCAAAACAACTTTGGATTGTGTCGGAAGCGACACATACGGATTGTTCCCAAACAGCAGGGCCTTTCTATCAGGAAAGATTGGCAGAATTTTTTACTAAACATTTAGGCATGTCAAAAGAATTATAAATCTTTAAATTCTTCTTTTGCTATTTTCTTTAAAATAGTTTTTGCTTTCAGTATGCTTTGCTTTATATTTTTTGCGTGTTTTCTAAGTTCAATTACACGCACGATATTATTTTGTTTAAGTAATTTTCTATTTTTTAATTTATTTTGCCCGCAAATAAAAATTATGGGCTTTTTATATTTTTTTGCAAGGTGGCAAATTTCAAAAGGTGCTTTGCCAAAAAAAGTTTGTGTGTCTAAAGAACCTTCAGTCGTAATAATTAAATCTGCATTTTTTATTTTTTTATCAAGCTTTAAAAGTTTGCTAATATATTTGCTTCCTTCTATTAAATCTGCTTTAAAAAAGCCCTTTAAGCCACTTGCAATAGCCCCAGCCGAAGCACAATGTTTAGTATTAATATTTATTTTTAAATCTTTTTTTACAATGCTGGCATAATTTGATAGGGCTTTTTCCAAAAGTAAAATTTCTTTAGCATTTGCCCCTTTTTGCTTGCCGTAAACTTTGGCCGAACCTTTTTTGCCAAGCAATTTGTTGTTAACATCACATACGGCGGTAATTTTAATGTTTTTTAATAAATCTTTTTTGGGTTTCTTTATTTTATCAAGTTTAAGCAAAGATTCTGCGCCAAGTTCCAAAACATTATTATCTTTGTCTAAAAATTGATAGCCAAACACTTTTGCGCTGTCTGCTGCCCCTTCGCTTGAGGCAACACCGCCAAGCCCTATAAAAATTTGTTTTGCCCCAAGTTTAATTGCTCTTTTTATAGTAAGGCCAAGTCCTATTGAAGAAGCATGCATAATATCAAGTTCTTCTTTTTTTAAATTAGCCATGGGGCAAATTTTTGCACTTTCAATAAAAGCAGTTTTTTTGAATAATAAAAAATAAGTTTTTGTAGGTTTTAAAATGGCATTAGGTACTTTTATAGATATTTTTTTTGCTTTTGGGTAGGCCTGTAAAACAGAGTCCAAAAAGCCGTCTCCGCCGTCTGATATAGCAAAACTTTCAAAGTTGTTTAATATTTGGCAAATTTCGCTAGCTTTTAAAGATCCTTTTAAAGCATTAGCCAAAACAAGAACTTTCATTTTAAAAATACCAATTTATTTTTGCAGCAAGCATGAAAGATAAATTATCGCTTCCTTTTAATTTACCGGAGTAAGTATTATATCTTCCTTTAAATTCTAAACCGAGGTTTAAATCAGCAATACTTCTTTCTATACCAAGACCGAAGAGCGCGCTAACATTGGTGGAAGATATTGTTTTTGTATCTTCCTGTATCCAATCTGTTCCGTTAAAAGTATTTATATTTTTATTTACACTTGTAGAAGTAAGCCCTGCTCCGCCTTGTAAATATAAGCGGGTAATACTTTTGGGATTCAAATAATAATTAGCTTTTAAATCAATATTATAAGCCTGTCCGGAAGTTTCAATATGCGTTGTTGCATTAGGTTCAAAATTATGTTTTGAAAGCATCCCCATACCTAAATCTGCTCCGAACCAAAGGCGGTTATTCATTTTTCTTAAATAAGAAATTCCAAAAGCAATATTAGAAGAAGAAAGATCTTCTTTATCACTTAAACCTTCTTCCGTAAGATCTAAATTTAAAGGCAAATTTTGATAACCCAAAAAGACTTCAAAATTATTTTTAGAAAAATCTTTTTTAAAGGCCTGGCTTGTTTCATCAATTTTTTTGGTTTCTTTTTTGGGCTCTTGTTTTTCTTCCGGAGTATTTTTATTGTCATAGCGGACATAAACATCTTTTGGTGCTTCTACTACCGGCTTTGAAGGAAAAAGTTTTTCTAAATCAGAATCAAATTCAAGCCCACTGGCTGAAATTGTGCTACCGGCGGCTGCTTTAACCTGGGCTTGTTCTAAATCAGAGGCCTGGGCATTTTTTTGGCTTAATTCTTGGGCGGCTTGTTCTTCAAGTTCGTGTTTTGTTTCAATATATTTTTTTTGTTTTTCGGCTTCGTTATAATCATAAATTTCCATAGAAGAAATTTGGGGCACATCAATATTAACAAGGCCGTTATCGGTGTTTAAGGATAAGGTAAATTCATCCATATCAACAATATTACCGATAAACTCTCCGCCACCTTTTAAGATAATGCGGTGCAAATCCGGCATAATTTTTTCTACTTCTCTTTGGTTAATGGCGATAGTGCCATAAGAGGTTTTTACATTTAAGATATATTCTGTTTGCCCGACTATAGAGCCATTGATAATTAGACCGCTTTTAAGTTTAATAGCTTCTGCGTTAATTAAAAGAGGGGATATTAAAAAAAGTAAAAAGAGAAGTCTTTTTTTCATAATAAAAATAAATCTAAAAAATTATCAGCCACGACTTATTTTTATAAAGCCGTGGCTGATTAAATATTATTTATGTTCTACTGCGTGTTTAATTTTTCTAAGAGTCTTTAAAACTCTTGAGATGGTAATAAATAACAAGGCAACAACAGCCCCATTAATACCATACATTAAGGTAGCAAGGATTTTATCTACCAAGCGATAACCTGCAGCTGTTGCTTCAAGCCAAGCAAAGACCATAGCGACAAAAGTTAATATTAAAGCTAAAATGCTTAATACTTTCCAAGTTGTTGCAAGACCTTTTAAGCAAAAAAACTTACCGCAGCAGCTTTTGCCTTTAGAGCAAGCTGGTGGCATTGTTTCTTCTGAGATTTTCTTTTCTTCTGCCATAATTTTTCTCCTTATATTTTAAATTGTATTTTTGGCTTCTTGTAGCAGTTCTTTTGCATGCATCAAACCTGCCATCGCCCCTTTACTACTACCTATCATTCTAGCAATTTCTTGCACTTTTTGCTCATCAGATAAAGTTATAACTTTAACTTGTGTCTTGGCATTTTTAACTTCTTTTGATATAGCAAAGTGGCTTTGGGCAAAAACAGCAGCTTGGGCAAGGTGGGTAATACAAAACACCTGTCTTTCTTTGGCTGCTTTTTTTAATTTCTGCCCGATAAGTTTGCCGGTTTGCCCACCGATACCTGTGTCAATTTCATCAAATACCATAGTTGGCGTTTGTCCGGCTAAAATTGTTTTTAGTCCAAGCATAAGGCGCGAAATTTCGCCCCCGCTGGCAATATTTCTTAAAGGTTTAAGGGCTTCACCCACATTTGCGCTAAATAGAAACTCAACTTTATCTTTGCCTTTGCTAGTTGCTTCCTGTTCTTCTTGAATATCGGCTTCAAAACGAACGCCGCTAAAGCCCAAAGGTTCAATTTCCTTAATAACAAGATTGCTTAATTTTTTGGCTCCGGCAATTCTTTTTTTATGTAAATCTTGGCACAAGGTATCAAGTTCCTTTTGTGCTTTTTCTAAATCTTTTAATAATTCTGCCGTATTTTTAGAAGCGTTTTTAATGTCACTTATAGATTTTTTTAATTTTTCTTTAAAAGCCAAAACATCTTCTAAAGCAGGGCCGTATTTCATTTTTAATTTTCTTAAATCTTCTTGGCGGCTTAACATTTCATCAAGGGTTTTGGGGTCAATTTCCAAAGAATCTTTATAATTAAAAATAGTATTTGCGCAGTCTTGCACGATATTTGCAGCATTTTCAAGTTCTTGGGCTGTTGACGATAAACTTTCATCAATCTGAGCCATTTGGTTTGCCTGCTGGCTTGCTTTATCTAAGAGGGAACTTGCATTTTCTTCATTATCGCTAAGCAAGTTATAAACATTTTGGGCAAGTTCTAAAAGTTTACCTGTATGTTTAAGTTTTGGTAAAGCATTTTCAATTTCAATATCTTCATTTAAAACGGGGTTTACTTTTTCAATTTCTTCTAGCTGGTAAGAATAAAAGGCAAGGGCTTTTTGCTTTTCTTCTTCTGATTGATTAGAGGCCGCAATTTTTGCTTTTATCGCTTGTGTCTTTTCATAAGATTCTTTTACTTTTTTTAATTCTTTTTCAAGTCCGCAAAATTTATCAAGCATATCTATATGGGTTGCGGTTTTAAATAAAGTTTGATGTTCGTGTTGGCCGTGAAAATCTACCAAAAAATCACCAAGGTTAGCAAGCTGGCTTGCCGTTGCATTTTTATTATTTATAAAAATTTTTGCTTTACCTTTTTTGTCAATTTCTCTTGTAATGGTAAAATCTTCTTTTGTAATAGAATATTTATTTTGTAAATTTTGCGGTAAAGAGTCGTTTGTAAAAGTTGCTTTAACAAGCATATTTTCTGCATAATTACCGATTAAGCCAAAATCTGCTCTTGCGCCAAGAGCAAAACTTAAAGCTTCAATAACAATAGATTTACCGGCTCCGGTTTCTCCTGTAAAAACATTTAAGCCGTTAGAAAAACTTAAATCAATTTCCTTAATAATGGCAAAGTTTTTTATATAAAGATTTTTAAGCATTATCTTTGCCCCCAATTAAGTTTTGTTGTAAGTGTTTCAAAAAAGTCATAATTCTTAGGATACAAAATTTTTAGTTTCTGTTTACTCTGCGTAATTTTAACCATATCATTATTTTTAACAGCAAAATTAGTTTGTCCGTCTAAAGTTAAATTGATGTTTATATCTTTTTTTGTTTGATTAAGTAAAATTTTTATTTCTTTATCAGCAGGCAAAACAAGGGGCCTTTGGCTTAAAGTGTGCGGGCAAATGGCAGTTAAAATAAAAACATTTAAACTTGGCATAACAATAGGTCCGCCTGCTGCCATATTATAAGCGGTGCAACCGGTTGGCGTAGAAATTATTAACCCATCTCCAAAGTAATTTTTTACTTGGCTTTTATCAAAGTGGACATTTAGATTTATTGCTCTTGCCTGGGCCGGTCTTATAACGGCTTCATTTAAAGAGCAAGCAGTAAAAACATTTTTTTTGTTTCTGAAAACTTCTACTTTCAGCAAAAATCTTTCCTGCTCTGTAAAATTATCTTTAAGTAAATCTTGTAAAACGGAAGTAAAATCTTCTTGCGTTTTCAAAGCGGCTAAGAAGCCAAGATTACCGCTGTTTATGCCAACAATTTTTATATTTAACTTTGCGGCTTTTTGCGCGGCGGAAAGCAAAGTCCCGTCCCCACCTATACAAAAAATCAAATCGGTATCTTTAGTAAACTCTTTAATATCTTTATCCGTTAAATAGCTTTTAATTTTTGTAGACTCTAAATTAGTCGCTAAAGTTTTTGCGCTTTTTAAGCTTAAAGAGTTTTGTTTGTTTATATATATTGCAACTTTTTTTACTTCCATATAAATAATTTTAGCAAATTAAGCCCTTAATAATATACAATAATAGTATGAAAAAGATTTTTACCCTTTTAGTAGTTTTATTATTTTCCGTTGTTTTGTTTGCACAAAATGACGCTCTTGTTGTTAAACAAGAAGGTTTAAAAGTATATTTGGATATAACCGAACTTGCTTTTAAAGTTAGCAAAGGTGATATTTTTACCATAACCCGCTGGGGCTCTGAAATAAAAAACCCTAAAACGGGCAAAGTGCTAGGTAGAGATATAGATTCTCGCGCAAAAGGTAAAATTCAAAGTGTTGAACAAAATTATGCTATTGGTCAATTAGAGACACCTTTTGATGCAACTAATTTATCTGCTGTTTTTGAAAAAGAAGAAAACTCTTCTTTAGAACAAAACACCTCTTCAGATAAACAAAATACAGAAGATTTAGCCCCGCTTTGGAGAAGTGAAGTCATTGACGGCAAAATAAGGGCCGCTGCTTCCGGCGATTTAAACGGCGACGGTTTAAATGACTTAATTTTAGCTTTTGAAGATAACACAATAAAAGTTTATTCCTTTAAAGAAAATATTTTAAAAGAAGAGTTCTCCACTCCTGTTAATCCTTTAAGACGTATAATTTCTTTAGATGCCGCTGATCTTAAAGGTGTCGGTCGGGCTCAACTTTTTGTTAGCGTTTTTGATAATAATTCTCAGCGTTTTAATACTCTTATTTTTGAAGGAGGGGAAAATATTTTACATCAAAACGGCATAATTAGCGGTGTAGTTAAAGGTATTGCTCCGTTTAATCAAGAACGCCGTTTATATGTTCAAGATGTTACGACGCTTGCCGGCCAAACCAAATTTTCCGTTCCTTACTTACTCGTTTATAAAGATGATTCTTTTAAAAAAGGCGAAAAAGTAAAATATACTAAATTTGAAGAAATCTTCGGTTTTAATTTCGCGCCCTTTAAAAAAGAAAAAGAAAATTTAATTTATACGGCTTTTAATTCTCGTTTAAGAGTTCAGTATGATAAGAAAAATAGTTTTGTTGAAACCCCTAAGGATATTGATTTTGGCAGCACACCTAACAGAGTTAAATTTAACCGGGATGTTTTAAGAGTTTATTCTTCACTAGGCCTTTATGGCTCTGCAGAAGATAATATCTTAATTGCCGGCATAGAAAACCAAACAAAATACGGCATCCTTTCGGAAACTTTCGGTTCTTATGAAAGTGCAATTTTATATGTTTTAAAATGGGAAAAAGGCAATTTTGAAAAATATTTATCAGCCAAAATTCCCGGTGTCGTAAGTGATATTATTCAAGCCCCGCTTGGCTCTTATGAGGATGTTTTAATCGTTCCGTTTACCAATAGAGCCGGTGATAGTGGCGTAATGCTTTTTAAAATTAAATAGAGCAAATTTGCTCTAAATATTATATAAATGATTATATATACTACATTAAGGAGTTTTTTTATATGGCAACCGAGCAAGCAGAAAAAAAGGAAATAATTGAAGTTTTGGATAAAGGTTTCGTAAAACTTGTTGATTTTATGGGTGGCGATATCCGTGCGGTTAGTGCAGCAAGAGTATCTTTTGGTGGCACCAGCAAAGGTGAAGAACGCGATAAAATGCTCATAAAATACTTAATGGAAAACAAACATTTAAGTCCTTTTGAACATTGTTATTTCCAATTTCATATTAAATGTCCTATTTTTGTTGCTCGTCAATGGATGCGCCATCGCATTGCTTCTTATAATGAAATCAGCGCCCGCTATACCGAAGTTAAAGACGAATTTTATTTGCCAAAGGCCTTCCGCATTCAAGATTTAACAAACAGGCAAGGTTCTGTTGTTAGTGATAAACTTGATAATAAGGCCTTAAGCGAAATTTACGAAGAAGCAATAGAACATTCTTATCAGGCCTATCAAAAACTTTTAAAAGCCGGTGTCGCACGCGAAATGGCCCGTGGGCTTTTGCCTGTTGCCCAATATACCCAATTTTATTGGACGGTTAATTTAAGAAGTTTACTCAATTTTATTTCTTTAAGAGCAGATAGCCACGCTCAATATGAAATCCGCGTTTATGCAAATGCAATTAAAGAAATTGTCAAACAAAAAATGCCCTGGAGCTATGAGGCATTTGAAAATTTAACAGCAAGCCAAAAATAATTAAAAAGGAGTTTTTATGAGAGTTCTAGGTATGATAATGGCAGGCGGCAAAGGGGAGCGTCTTTTTCCTTTAACAAAAGAACGTTCAAAACCGGCAGTTCCCTTTGGTGGCAAATATCGCCTTATTGATTTTGTTTTATCAAACTTTGTAAACTCGGGGATATTTTCTTCCTATATTTTAGTGCAATATTTATCCCAATCTCTCATAGAATATTTAAGAACCAGCTGGGCTACAAAAGGTATTTCAAAGGACCATTTCTTAACGGTTGTTCCTCCTCAAATGCGCCTTGGCGAAATTTGGTATAGAGGCACGGCTGATGCTATTCGCCAAAATATCAGTTTGATTAATGATTTTGACCCGGATTTAGTTGTTATTTTCGGTGCGGACCATATTTATCGTATGGATATAAGCCGTATGATAGATTTTCATATCCAAAAGAAAGCAGATGTAACCGTTGCGGCAAATGTTGTGCCTCTTAAAGAGGCGTCTGCTTTTGGCGTAATGGCGACTGATGATAATAACCGCATAATCAGTTTTGAAGAAAAACCTCTAAAACCGCAAGCCATACCCGGCAGACCGGATAAGGCCTATGCCTCTATGGGTAATTATATTTTTGATAAAAATGTTCTTTTAAAAATTTTACAGCAAAAATATTGTGATGTCCCTTCTTTAGATTTCGGTAAAAATATTTTACCTGTAATTTTAAAACAATACCGCACTTTTGCTTATGATTTTGCCGGACATAAATTAAAAGGTCTTAAACCTTATGAGGAGCAAGGTTATTGGCGTGATGTCGGCACTATTGAGGCCTATTGGCAAGCCAATATGGATATGCTCGGCCCAACACCTAAAATTGATTTGAACAACCCCTACTGGCCTATAAATACTTCCGTTCATAATACTCCTCCTACAAGTTATATGGGTGGCACGCTTGAAAATAGTATGCTAAGTAATGGTTGTGTTATTCATCCTAATACTATTATTAAAAATAGTGTGCTTGCAAGCAATGTTGTTGTTATGCCCGGCGCTGTTATTGAAGATAGTATCATTATGGATTCCTGCACTATTGGCAAAGGCAGTCATATTAAAAAAGCTATTATTGATCGTTTTAATATTATTCCGGAAAACTCTTCTATAGGTATAGATAAAGAACACGATAGCCAAAACTATTTTATTGATCCTTCCGGCATAGTTGTTATTCCGCGCGGCCGCACGAAATTTTTGTAATTTTTAAAAAAAGAAATGCAAATAAATATTTTTTATAAAACCAAAATTTCACCTTATTATCATAAAACAGGTATTTATAAAAAAGCTCTTTTGCGCGCTCTTGGCAAGCAAGCCAAAACTCAGAGCGAACTTAATGTTTTTGTCGTTACTCCACAAGAAATGCTCAAAATAAACACCCAACATTTAGGCCATAAATATATAACGGATGTTATAACTTTTCCTTACCCGCAAACAGGGTTAAAAGGGGAAGTTTTCGGCGATATTATTGTTTGTTTTGAGCAGGCAAAAAAACAAGCGCCTGAGGCAAAAACAAGCACTCTTTTAGAATTCCTTATTTTAATGGTGCACGGGGCTTTGCATTTGGTCGGTTATGATGATAATACTCTTGAACTTCGCAATCAAATGAACACTCTAGCGCGTTCTATTGCCGAGCAGGCGCTCAATTCTTGATACTTTATAATCAATAATTTTATTTATCAAAATATTGCTAAAACAATATAAAGGGCTGAGTAACATTGTTAAATAAATATTTGTTTTTGTTATTTTGCGTTTAGTTTTTTTATCTTGTTTATGGGGATTTTGTCCTAGTAGATAAATAGTATCCAAACTCCAAAATACAGGCCAAATAACAGCGGCTCGGTTAAAAAGTTTTCTTCTTGGAATTTGCTTTATAAATTCTTTTGCGTTTAGCAAATTATTTTTTGCTTCCTTTATCCAATAAAGCATAACGGGGTAAAGTTTTACATAATTTCCCTTCTCAAGCAAATCTTGGGGCATAAGTTCTTGTTTTATTATTTGATTTAAAGGCAAATAAATACGCCCTATTTTTGCATCTGCTTCAATATCTCTTAAGATATTTGTTATTTGTAAAGCACGTCCGATTTTTAAGGCCTGTTCTTGAGTTTCCTTTTTTAATTCTTTACCAAATTCAAGTTTAGCCCAAAAAACACCGGGTTGTCCGCCCATATAATCACAATATATAAGAGTATCTTTTTCTGCAGGTAGGGCTTTAATTAGGCCGCTGTTTTCTTCCGGGAAGAAAATTAAATCTTGCACCATTGCTTTGCAAACGGCACGCAAAACTTCAAGGGTAATTTTTTGGTATTCTTTTTTTAAAGTTTTAAATTCTTTTATACAAATATCAATATTTTTTAGAAGTTCGGCTTCATTTTTATAAATATTTTCGCCCGCTTTTGACAAAAAGGCAAGAGACATTTCTTGTGCGGTTTTATAATTGCCATGTTCTACTAAAATCGGGAAATTCTTAATAAACTCAATTCTTTTTTTTGCCTCTATTAAAGAAGTGTCGGCCACGCTATCTGCTATCCTGCAAACAAGGTAGGCAACAGCAAAAGTTTTTTGTTTTTCTTTTGGCAAAATCTTTGCGCTTAAATAAATTGTTCTTGCATTATTCTTTAATAAATATTTGATATTCATATATATAATGTATCAAAATTTACTCTTTTTTGCCATCTTATTTCCTCTTGAAAAAATTAAGAATGTCATATATACTATTAATAACAGATATTGTGCGTAATTTTTATTGAATTTATGTTATTTTAGGAGGAATTTATGAAAAAGGGGAATAATAAAAATAACGAAAAGGGTTTTACTCTTATAGAGTTATTAGTAGTGGTATTAATAATTGGTATTTTATCTTCAATTGCCTTGCCAAGCTATACTCGTGCGGTAGAAAAAAGCAGAACAGCAAACCCTCTTGCCAATCTTTCTGCTATAGCCAAGGCGCAAAAAGTGCGCAAACTTGCGACATATCATTATACTAATAATATGAATAACCTTGATATCTCTTTAACAGATGAATTGACTGGAGAAAGAGCCACCGGAGATGGCTTTAATACGGAGTATTTTTCCTATAAAGTTTATGGCGATGACAGGGCAGTTGCTACTGCAACCCGCAGAAATGCCTCCGGTGAAAAGCAATACGAATTATCTGTAAATTATGACACGGGCCAATTATTTTGCCGTCCTGCGACAAATAAAACTTGTATGGACTTAAATTTAGCGGAAGGTCAAGATAATAGTCAAGTTCCGTGGAACAACTGCTCTTCTAGTATGGATCACATGGGTATAAGTTGTTATACAAGAGATAATGATGGGGTAACAGAAAATGCACGATGCGGATATACTTTTTGGGATTATAATACAGGGTATCATAATCCGATGTGCTCTATTGAATCAGAACAAGATGGTATAACTACTAATAAAGGTTGCAGAATTAGTGAAGCTTCAGAAGGTTTCTGTCAAAGTTATGCATATATGTACCAATATGGACCACAGGGAAATAGAGATTGTCTTGACATAAACGGCGATGAGTGTAATGCTTGGAGTGACTGGTATTTTGCAAGCGCAAGTTAATTGTTTAAAATCGCTTGACAAACAAAAAAATAATTTATATACTATTATTATAGTTAAAGGCGGTCAGCCTGAAACACAGACGTAAAAACGACCCTTTTAAAACAAATTTTAAAATAAATTAAAAAGGGGGTTGACATTACGCTCTAATTTTGATAAACTATAAATGTAGCAAGTAAAACCTCTGTTAAGCAGCTTCGAGCTGCAGGCATAAAATAAAAATGTTGACAAGTTTTAAAATAAGTGCTATAATAATTAGGTAGCAAGTTTTTTAGTTAGTGTCCAAAAAACAAAAGTTGACAAACAAAAAAATATATGCTACAATAATTAAGTAGTCAAAAGTTAACACGGCAAATTAAAGTAAAATAAAAAGTGTTGACAAAATAAAAAATAAATGCTACAATATTAAAGTAGTCAGATTCAAAGTTCTTTTTAAAGTTAGTAAAACAGATTTTTTAAAAGTAGTTAACAAAAGTAGTTGACAAAAGTTTTTAAAAATGTTTTAATATAAGAGTAGTGCTAATACCTATAATATATAGGTAATAAAGCGAAGTCAAGAAAAGACTTGACAAACTAAACAGATTTTTATAAAATATTTTTGTAGCCTAAAAACGGCTGCAAAAAAAGGAAGTAAAAATTTCCATTTGCTTTCAAAGTAGAAAGAAAGCAAACAAGGAAATTTCGCTCTCTGAAAATTTGATCGCAAAATGTGCGAATGGGCAGCTTGAAGCAGCATAAACCCGCAAGGGAATATGACTAATCAAGATGACATTCATACAAATTCTTATATATAGCGATTATAAGTCAGGCAAAGCCAAAACTTATACAAAATATATATAAGGACAACGTATAATTCAATGAGTAATACAAATTATTTAAGAGTCAAATGTCAACAAATCTTCGTTAACGATTAAAGTCATTTACTCAGTTATCTGATTAAATGACTTCAATTTTAATGGAGAGTTTGATCCTGGCTCAGAGTTAACGCTGGCAGCGTGCATAACACATGCAAGTCGAACGGGGATTGCCGATGTAGCAATACATTGGTTAATTCTAGTGGCAGACGGGTGAGTAATACATAGGGAATCCACCTAGAAGTGGGGAATAACTAGTTGAAAGATTAGCTAATACCCCATAATATAAGAACTCGGCATCGGGTTCTTCTTAAAGGTTTTTCGCTTCTAGACGATCCTATGGTCTATCAGCTTGTTGGTAGGGTAACGGCCTACCAAGGCTACGACGGATAGCCGGCCTGAAAGGGCGACCGGCCACAGGGGCACTGAGACACGGGCCCCACTCCTACGGGAGGCAGCAGTGGGGAATTTTGGACAATGGACGAAAGTCTGATCCAGCAACGCTGCGTGAAGGACGAAGGTTTTCGGATTGTAAACTTCTTTTGCAGGGGAAGAAAAAAATGACGGTACCCTGTGAATAAGCCACGGCTAACTACGTGCCAGCAGCCGCGGTAAGACGTAGGTGGCAAGCGTTACTCGGAATTACTAGGCGTAAAGGGCGCGTAGGCGGAGGTTTAAGTCTGTTGTGCAATCTCTGGGCTCAACCCAGAAACTGCAACAGAAACTGGATTTCTTGAGTGAGGTAGAGAGAAACGGAATTCCTGGTGTAGCAGTGAAATGCGTAGATATTAGGAGGAACACCGGTGGCGAAGGCGGATCTCTGGGCCTTTACTGACGCTCAAGTGCGAAAGCTAGGGGAGCAAACGGGATTAGATACCCCGGTAGTCCTAGCCGTAAACGATGAT
>JAEEGL016043485.1_pt1 | contig 148690 bp, 126 predicted proteins | sample 9134231 | NCBI WGS metagenome assembly JAEEGL01 (sample SAMN16246548, study PRJNA631951) | gut metagenome | biome: gut microbiome; feature: rumen; material: fiber-attached | host: Bos | place: Iran: Karaj | collected 2018-10 | reverse complement strand
TATTCATGTTTTCTCTTTTCAAAAAGCCCATTGATGTATTCTTTCTTAATTGCTTCTTCCTGTTGCTCTTTTGTATAAACATCGTTAAAGGTATCAAGCCCATTATATACAGATTCCGGAAGTTCATCCATCGTCCAAGTCCTGACAATACTTGCTATCATTCTTGGAAGTGAGTCAATATCGTCAAACCATATACAAGCGTCTGTAAGTTTTTTACCCTTATCCGTATCCTCAATGTTCCAATCTGTCAATTTTTCTGGTACCTTTGCCAGTAATATACTACCACATCTCATCGCCTCTAACGCGCTATAACCAAAATTTGTCTTATCATCAACCCAAATCGTGATGGCAGCATCGCGTAATGCTTCCGAAAAAACAGATTGTGATACACCACGTAAATCTCTGAAAGATACCCATTTATAGATAGGATATTTCCAATAGAAAGGTTTTACTATTCTATTTACATCACTTTGTGTCTTTGAAACAATGTTAATAATAAGTTTTTTAGGAGATTTACTCTTTCTGAACATTGTCTTGATTTTTGGGGGTACGACATGTGTTTTAATGCCAGGAAAATAGTCCTCAATAATGTCTTTTTGAACCTCAGTAGTTGTTATAACCTCATTAATATTCATATCAAACGGAGTAACACCTACCGGCATAAATTCACATAAATGATTGTAATTTTGTATAATGATTACTCTCTTGCAAGGAAGCGTCTTTGTCTGTCCCATAACATTTGCAAAGATTTCAGGTATAAACAGGAAATCACATGGTCCAATATTTACGTTTTCCGTCTCAATGTTTTTATGTGGCAATTCATCATATTCAGAACCAAGCCATTCAGATACACCAACAAAATCCTTTTCTTGATGTATCATAGTAACATTATAACCCATCTTGAAAAGCGTCATTGCATTGTCATATATAAACTCCAAACTACCGGATGGATTTCCTTTTGTATCAAGCACGAAAAAATACACGTTAAAATCCTTTTTGTCCAATTTTCCGATATTTTCTTCGACAATTTTAATCATTTCGTCTTTTTTTAATTCAGCCATATTCTATATTTTAATTTTCATCATTTATTTCAACAAGCATTCCCCATTTAATGAGGGTATTGATGGCTAGTGCTGTGGAAAAATCCATCTCAAACTCGCTCTCAAGGGAAGAATTATCAATCAATCTTATAATAAACAATTTAACAACATCATATATAATCATGTCATTTTGAGGATTTCCGGTACTTTTAATATCCCTAACTATTTTTGATGATAGTGTAAGTTTGTTTTCTTCATCCGTTTCATATGCCTCCGTCACTTCAGTCTCTTTTCCGTTCTGGTCTGCGGATACAAGACAAGCCTTTTTAATTGCATCCAAATCAAGCGCATATATTTTATCGTGAAATTTAATATATTCTCCCCTAACTTTTATGTCTTCTCCCATGTTAGTCAAACAATTTTTTTGTGTTATTAATATCTGTCAGGAATTTAGAAAAATCCCTGTATGAAAAATCAGCATCAGATTCTTCATTATATTCCGTATTTATCTTCACGCATTTTTTCCCTTCCGGTTTGTTGTTAATAAGCGTTGGATTTGCTGTTATAAGCACATCACACTTGTTCCACACATCCAGTTCAATGATTGGAAAATAAACCTCCCTAACCTTTGGTCCTAATTTTGAAATAAAGAAATATGAATATCCGACAGATTGTCCATATTCATTAGGAGATACAAAAATAACTTCTATCGGTTCATCTGTTTCAATGTTTTGTATTTCTTCCATCCATACGCTTAAATCTGTTGTTAGTTTCCTACCACAAGTTTCACATTTACCAAACAATTCGAACGCATAATCATCATAAATAAACTTATAATAAGCATTTTCGGTCTTAAACGGGAACAATATTTTAAAATCATTCGTCCAAAATTCAAAATTGTCAGGATTAAATGTATGGTCGTACCCCTCGCAATAATATCTTAAGAAATTATTGGAAAAATCTCTCACAACGTCATTTAAATCTATTGCTATTCTCATTTTTTACTACATTTTTAATTAAAATACTATGATTTATTGTCATTGTCAATAGGTTCTTTTGGTATAACAACAGCATTAATATCAATCAGTTTATTTTTTTGTGCTTTTTTGGCATATTTTTCATCAAGCTCTTTCGTTTTATATTTTTCTCCAACATTTTCACCGAGTTTAATCGGAGTGCAGACAAAAGATAAAATATAATTTCCGTCAAATTCGTGAATCCCATTATATTTTATGTCCTTAAATGAAAAAACAGCAGCAGGGGACGAACCCCACGCACGTCCATTTGTTATAAAACCAATTCTTTCAATATCAAAAATATCGGATTTATATATGTCATTGTTTTTTATTCTGTCAAGTTCGCTTAAAAATAACGCATGGATTTTATTGAACTGTTCTTGATATTTTGAGACATAAAATTCAACAACGCAATCAGAAGTACTTTTCTCATCGTTCTTTACAACAATTTTTTTAATATATTTGTCCAACCTGTATCTTGGAGTTTCCTTTCCATAATCAAGTTCAATAAGGGTAAGATAATCATTCAAGTTTTTACTTTCCAAATCCTTATAAATTTCCCTCGTAAGTGAAGAAGTTATTGAATTCGGGTCAAAAATAAGATTCCCTTCCTTCATTATATATTCGTTTTCCTGTATTACAATAACTTTTAAACCGTCTGACATATCAACAACGTCATTTGGAGGTGTAATCCATTTTCCGTTGTTTCTTTTTGCTTTTGCTGATTTTAATTCCCCATTCTCATCAAATTCCATTGAAACTGAATATTTATCGGCTTCAAACAACAAACGATAATAAGCGTCCCTGGTTTCTATGACCCTCTGTGTTTCTTGTTCGTTAAGAAAATCACTCATCACGTTGTCAATTTCCAACTGATGGTCTATGTTTTCGTTATCACTGTCATTGTCGCTTTGGTGTAATAACGTTATATCTGCGGACTTCATCCCATAGAATAAACCAACAAAAAACAATTTTACCTTATAGAACAGTTTTTTCATTACCTTCTGTCAATAGTTCTTTTTTATTTTCATTTTCAAAATCAAATACACAATTTTCAATTTCTTCAATTACTTTTTCCCTTATTGCTGTCGTCTTTACATACTTTCTTTCCGCACGTTCATATTCTTCTTTCTTTGCGTTGTCGACAAATCTTACAGAACCATTCGAAACTATCATAATACCATCCGTTTCTGCCTTATAATAATCCATAAGAAGTCTTGTTGCGGTTTCAAGGTTTAAAAGATATTTCAGCCTGACACCATTGTTTTTACATAAACCATTCATTTTCTTTTCTTCCATTTCACTTGCTTTTTCTTGATTTAAAATATATCTAAAATGTGGTTTTGTCAACATTTAATTTGCCTTTAAACACACATTTTTTAACATAAAAGGATATTTATAATAAAATTGTATATATGAGCAAGATATATTTAACGGAATCCGAACTACAGAAACTTATTGAAACCTGTACAATCGAGGTTTTAAATGAGGGTAAAGGTTTAGGAAGATTACTCATGAAGGGTGCTGGTTATACGTTAGCTGGAGGACCAGCATTGGCAGCATTGAAGGCTGCTGATGCACTTGCGGATGGCAAACGTTATAAATTTGGTAGTAATAAACCGTCTGTTAATAACACAAATGCGTCTGACACGGAAAACAAACAACCAGTACAAAAAACAGACAATTATAAAACCCCGGAAATTTACAACGATAATAATATCCCTCAATATTGCGAATCCTTTAAATATAAAGATGTTTTAAAGGGACACGGAAAAGCAGAAGATGATGATGATAAAAAATCCATGCTATACAGTATCGTTTCTGATTATAAAATTAGTGATGAGGAGAAGAAAGAACGTATTCAGAAAATACTTGATGAAAGGGATAAGGTTTGGGGGATAATTAAGAAAGAAGAAAAAAAAGAGGTTAATGAGTCTGGTTTTGGTTCTGCCGTACGTACTGGTGCAAACGCTTTAAAACTCGGTAGACAGATTCGAAGGATAAAGAAAAGATTACCTTCTTCAAACACACCCCTACTTGACCATAATACAAAACTTGACATGATTGAAAATGAAATATTACCTGTTGTATTGAACAGTCTTTGTGGTGTTTTAAGTATAGAAAATGAAGACCCATTGTTTCAATTAATTACTGGTAACGGAACAAAAAAGAAAATGATGAAAATTATTGATAAGGAGATTAGGTAATGGGACAAAAGATATATTTGACGGAATTAGAATTACAGAATATTATAGAAGATGCTACCTTAGAAGTTCTGAATGAAAACCAACAAAACGTTAAAGAAGAACTTAACGAGGGTAATTCTTATAAGGTTGATTTTGAAAAACTTGGGCAACCGCAGGGACGACAAAGGCAAGGTATTTGGAGAGGAAGATATTTGGATAACCAAAAAGCCAAACAAGCCATGGCTAACGGAACATACGGAAAGTCTGGTACAGTAAGAATGGTTAACTTTATAAACGACCTTAAAGATTTGGGATACACGCCGGAACAAATACAGCAAGGTCTTAATAATGGGTCAATTAAGTTTGGTGATAAACGTGGTAACCAGTGGACTGCAAGAAAACAGAACAGAAAATTCGGAAGACTTATGACTAAGGCTGGTGGTGTTTTAGGTACAGGCGCTGCTATTGGAAATCAGCAACAACAGCAAGGAAGTGAAGATACTAAAAAACCGGAAGAAACGGGTGCTACCCCTTCCCCTGTTGTAAAGACTGTTTATTATAAATCTGATTCAATACGACAAATTCAACAAATATTAAATGATAAGTTCGGTGCAAATTTAGCGACAGATGGACAATGTGGAAATCTTACGGCAACAGCAATTTTAAATGCACTAAAACAAGTCGGCGGACAAAGTAAACAGGGTTCGGGGATAGAAAAACAAACACAGAGTGAACCGAAAAGACCTGAAATTGAAGCATTACCGAAGGTTGATGATTCTGCCATAAGAAGACAAGCAGTGACCGCAGCAACGCCATCCATGCCAAGACCACAAGAAACGGGTGCTACTGCTGATGCAAAAAGAAATATGAGTGCAATATATAATGACCAATCCAAAACAAGTCGAGAAAAAGAAGATTTAACGAATAGGCTCGTTCAAAACGCGGGTAAGTCGGGAATTCATACAAAAGACCAAATGAAAGACTTAAGAGATAGGGCAAATACTTATAAACAAGCAGCAGAATAAAAGTAAAATAATAGAATAGTGTAATTATGAAAACCACAATATCAGAAAAAGCATTAGGCTCATTAATCACTAATAGCATTAAAAAACAGATTAGCGAAGACTATAAGATTCGTAATTCTGAAAGGAACTTTATGAAAAATTATCCATACATGTTTAAATATGGACAAAACTTATATTATGTTAGTTTAGATAATAACAATCAAGTAAAGGCAGCATGGAAAACAGACTTGGATGGCGGCAATAGGGAATTTGTTAATGCTCCTCAAGTTCAGACGCTTATAGACCAGAAAAATATAAAATTGACAAAGAGGAATACTGGCGGTACAAATACTACCAATATACAAACTAACACAAATACATCTAACACACCCACTAATACAAAAGCAGGACAAGAAACGCAACAAAATAATTCTGGTTACTATAATCCAAATCAAACAAAAAAAGCAACAAACAAAACAACACCAGCATCTCAAGAACAAAATCAAAAAACGAGTGGACCAGAAGGACAATCTCCGGAAGGACAAGAAATGTTACCAGATTCCATGAAGGAAGGGGCTGTAAATTCGTGGAACCGACTTGGTATTAGAGGTCAAATAAAATTAATCCAAGAAACATTGGGATTAACAGGTACTGATGCTGACGGTAGAGTAGGACCACAAACAACAGGAAGAATTGCGGTTGCTTTGCTTGAAAATGCTACATACAAAGCAAAAATGGAACAATTAATCAGTTCTAGACCGGAATATAAAGGAATTAATGCAGAAGGACTAAAAAGTGCTGTATTTAATTATGGAAAACAAGCAACATATAATAAAGTAACCAATGCTTAAAAATCTTAAAAAGCCGAAGACCAAAATCTACGGCTTTTTTTCTTTAATCATTATATGCTCGTTTCGTAATTTGTACCCATTGACTTTCTTTATAATCGTCAAGCGTCCTGCTGTTTGTATAACTCATCGCTGAACGTAAGAAATCTGTTTCATTCTCAGACCATCCACTCAATGAATACTCTACCTTCTGATATTTAAATAGCCCTTCGGCGGTCTTAAGCTTCTTTGTTTCAATACTATTTGCCTGATTTATAAGGCTTTGTGCAATTTTCGAACTCATACCATATAGTTCTTTCCATACCGTGAGTTTTCCTTGCTTGATTAGGGACATCACTTCTCCATACTTTTCCTTCGGCACTTCACGACCGAAATAAAACAGGGTCTTGAGTGGTCTTGCAATTTTTTTTCCTCGTATGTTCCAGTAGAATGTACCGTAGGTCGTTTTTCCAGCACTCTCAATCGCTTTGTTGAATAGACTTCCAATCATAACGTAATCAGCATATATAAGCGCTTTCTGTACGTCCCTGAACCCGTGTATGCCTCCGTCTGCGATTATCTTGCATTTCCCGTTTATTGATTTCTTCACCTCATAGATTTCTTTAAGGAGAGAAAAAACTGGGAAATGGATTGCCGTGTTTGAACTGGTAGAACAAACAGAATTATGTACTATAATTCCATTAATATTGTACGAGTGTGAATTTTCTACTGTAAGGTCATATACTTCACCTTCATAGTTAAATGTTTTAATATTAGAAATCTTTATAATCTTCATCTTTTAATCTTATAAATTTACAATGTAATTTTTCTTCGATTTGTTTCTGGCGTTTTATATCTTTGTCTCTGAGTTTTCCGCCGACAAAATGATAACTTTCATCATATTCATAAGCAACATTATTTTCAGCATCGTACCCATCAAGCCAATAACCTAATCCTTCAACTAGAAACTCTCCGCCGTTCATGGCATGCTGTATAAAAACGCCTGTCTCCTCCATAATTTTATCAAATACTTTACAAGCCTTCGGGTTAAAACAAGTTTGTGGTTTTGTTCCAAGTTTTATACACTCGCTGAATTGTACTCGTTTTTTATTCCTGTACTCCTCTGATTTTCGTGACTCTTTCAACTTTTCTGAATTTAAGAGAGCACTTTTTAACTTGTTTCTATATTCTTGACTCTCTACCACTCTTTTGTGTTTTTCAGAATTTTTAATTGCTTCACTCAAGTGTTTTCGTGTTGCTTCTGTATGTTTTTTTCCGTAAAATGGATTTTTTTCACCAGATACTGATTGTGATGTCTTTTTCTTTGCTTCTAAAACTCTTTTTTCGCCATACCTTTCTTTTAAAAGTTCCCACATGTTAACTCCATACATCGGATTTTTTTCACCATCATACTTTCCCTTATGGCTTTCAGTTAATTTTCTTTTGGTCTCTTCTGTCAAATGCTTTCCGTACCAATAAGATTTTTCACCTTTTCGCATTTCCGACATGTGTCTCTTTTGTTCATCACTAAGTCTTTTTCCATACATCGGATTCCTTTCGCCAGACGTCCCACACGAATGACATACGTGTGGTTTTTTTAATTGATTCGCTTGAATTTTTGTTATTTTAGTATATTCACCACATTCTACACACCGTATTTCACACGGTCCAAATTTACTTCTTCTAATCTTTTCAGTCCCATCATCAGATAACATATAAACTTCCACTTTGCTTACTTTTTCTTCAAAAGAGTATGTTTTACCGTTCTTTCTGAATACATTTACCATTTTTTCCATAACATTACATTTTATATATATATATATAATAAGTTATTTTAGAAAATCGGTAGGTACTGGACTACAATTTAATTAAAAAGTGTTTCTTTTTGTCAAGTTTATCGGCTCTAATCCAGAATGCATAATCCTTTATATTATCTTCAGTAACTTTGCCAGAATCTTCCTGATTGATAACATAAAATTCATGGTTTCCGGTACATTTTATACCATCTATATCATACAATTTTTCGTTACGATAAAATGACATTGTATCCGTTACTTCCTCAAAACCACCGGTGTGCGTTTTTACCTTATCTCCAACTTTTATTTCTTTGATAGGTTTTAAACCATTTGATGTTGCAACTAGCATATCTCCGGTGAAACATCCTGTACCTATAGAAACTCTGCAATAGTCAACGCCAGCCTCTTCATAGTGTTTATAGGTTTCTGGGTTGGCGATGTTTCCGGTCATAATCAGAATCTTGTCTCCCCACTTTTCCTTGATTTCTTTGACCAACTCCAATAATGATTTCATGTGTCCGTTAGCAAGGTCTATACACACTTTAAATTGTTCCATAAATATCATAATTTCTGGAGACAATTTTTCAAACCCACCGTCAATAAACAAATCACGCGCCTCGTTCAGAGAAAACGCAACAAAATTAACTGAATTACTCAAAAGATATTTTACTCGGTCTTCAACTGAATAACTTCTCGGAATGACACACCTAATCTTATTTAAATTAAAATCCTTTGCGTTTTCAATTGACACGACGGAACTCATCGGAGAAGCAAATATCGGAAGATACCCGAATTCGTCATACGGGTCACACTCCTTACGACTTTCAATATCAGTCACAACCTCAGGAACAATCGTGATGTCATCGTAATTAAGTTTAATGTTTTCCTTCATTTTTAGTTTTTATTTAATGAATTTTATCAATTCTTTCATTTGTTCGGTAAGTTTTTCAAGTTTATCCCTTGTCTCTTGGTACTGCTCATCCGTCAAAAGTACTGGATTTATACATTCAATCCTTGTTTCGGAAAAACGTGTCGGTACGATTATTGTATTGACCGACTCATCATATTCAAGTCGTTCCGCAACCCCACCAAGTATTTCTGGTACAGTTAAATCCTCGATACCTTGAACGTTAATGTATGCAACAATTAAAATTTTGTCTTTATCTAACATATCCGTTTATTTTTTTCCTAAAATAATTGTTTACGCTATACCGCTGGACCCGAATCCGCCATCACCTCTCTCGGTATCGTCAAGTTCTTCAACCTCAACAAACTCAATCGGTACGGTAAATCCAATTTTCATCTGTGCTACTCTGTCTCCCGGTTCATACTTCGGCATATTAGGCATTACGTGATAGAAGAACGCACAATATTCTCCGGTATAAGGACGGTCTCCGGTTCCTACAGAATTACAAAGAACCATTCCTGTTTTGTAAATTGAACTCCTCGGTCGGAAATCAATGGATAATAGTGTATCTTCCCAGCTGGAGAATATAGAACCGCCATTTACTACATCTTCTGCAAAATGAGCAATGTTAACATTTTCATCATTCTCAATCTGTAATGCAAAACCGAGCGGGTACTTATACACATTCGGTGCTACTTCTTCACAGTCACACGCATAGACATCATAACAGAAATCATCCTTATGTGCCTTGATTGGGAGTTTTGCATTCTCCCTTAGTTTCTTGAATTTAACTTTCATTTTTTATATATTTTTCAGCCTTAATAATTTTATCGGGAAGACATCGCAAAAATGGTAAAATTTACAAAAGCATCCATGGAACTATATTTAAACCATATTTTTCACATAGTTTTTCATATTCATTTCTAAATTCCGCCTCAATACCTGCCGCGTTACCGTTATCTGATTTTATTTGATTGATTTTTTCCTTATAACAGTTTTCCCTTAATATCTCTTTGAAGTCATGTAATGTAATCATCTCATACTTCGTTAAAACTTCGTAATCTTTTATAAAAATTTTTTCATCATACCAAGTTGGAGTATTAAGTGAAGACGCATATAAACAGTCATACGTATTTTCGCCGTTATTATTCTTATGCTTGTTATATAAAAGAAATGCCGTACAAGGTGATGTTTCGTTATCAACCGTTTTAACTTTATAGAATCCGGTGTAGTCTTTGGTTTTATCTTTCTTATTAAAAATACACATACTTTATTTCTTTATTTGTTTTTATTTCTTTCTTTTTCAATAGCATATGCAAGTTCGTTTGCCTGTCTTACAATGGTGGATAAAATACATTCGGCATACTTCATTCCATTGCTTTCCTTTGCCTTATCCATACTTTCCATTGCTTCCCATTCCTCTGGTGTAAACGTGATTCCGTGTGTAGTGGCGCAATAAATACTTCTTTCGCCAAATTTAAGGTTTCCATCAAGTTCGGCAAATTTGAAGTTCTCACCAAGATTTTTCATTCTCCATTCATTATCGTTTGGAATGTACATATATATTTTAGAAAGGTGCTGTAGAAGACACACTTTAAGAAGACTCTTTTCGTCGACGCTAAAAGTTCCAGCAACCATCTTTGCAATCCTTTGTGCAATTGCCGTAAACAGGTTAATATGACATAAAAGTGCACCCGGATAAGCAATGCCAGTATCTTCTGACAGTGCACCGGAAGAACGTTCAAGTTGTTCGCGTAACTTTTCAATGTCATAATTTTTTTCAATTCCTACTTTTTCTAAATTACTGCAAAAAGTAACCCATTCTTTTGTAAATTCTTCACTACTAAGTTTTCTCATAACCGCAATATTTGTTTTTTATTATTTCATTTACAAATATACAAATAAAAAATAATAAAACAAAAAACCCTATACGTTTTGTACAGGGTTTTTAATTAATTGATTTACAATTTACTAACAATAAGGTGGCTTAAATTGTGCCTCTGACATTATAAGTTGTACCCGTAATAGTTCTTGTCTGACCGGTAATGTCATTATGAATACTATTGGTCTGATTACTGATAGCATTAGCGGTACTCTGTGTATTTGCTGAAATCGCCCCAAATACTCTTGTTGTATTGTTGTCAATCGCTGTTTGGGTTTCGTCCATCTCAGTTTTCATCATATTGTGATAGTTTTGGAACTTGCTCTGTGACTCATCACTTTCATTTTTATAAAGATTTTGAGTTTCAGTGCTTTCTCTTTGGACCATATCATAATAGGATTCATCAGCGCCAGTACCTTCCTGTTTACCTGTGAATATACTCTTCATTGTGTTCATTAATTGAGTAAACTTCTGGTCAATCATTTCTGTCTGCTCCTCCATTTTTTCAACGTGGGCATCCTTGAAACGGTCTATATGCCAAGTAATCTGTTGCGGTGCACCCCAAAAACCACTATTATCTACAAAATTGTAAGATGAATAACTGTAATCTGCCATAGTACTTATATTTTTAATATAAATAGATAAATAAAATAAAAAACCCGGCAATATACTTACCGGGTTCAAAATAAATAAAAAATCTTATTCTGTTTTCTTGATAATTGATTTATACCATTCTGCTCTCTTTTTCGTCCAATCTCTAATATCATAATTGTTCTTGGCAAATTCATGAAGATTATCCTGTAAACGCGTTATAATTTCAGGATTTGCAACTAATTTCTTGATTGTCTGAGCCCATTGTTTATGTTTCTTTGTGGGGTCAATTAATACACAATTACCATTTTCATTTATTTCACCGAATTTTTTAAAATAAGAATCACCAACCATATGATACGGTCCAAAATCACTACATACAAGCGCAGTGTGGGTGAATCCGGCCTCAGCAAACTTCAACTCAGACTTAACCTCATTAAAAGAGTTGCAATCAAGCGGGGCGAGTAGGACATCAACGTTACGGTAATGTTTTGCAAATTCTTCCGTACTCTTTGTCCATTCTCTTCTATATGGTTCATTATCAACGTTAGGCCATTGAAGATTAGGTGTAAATTGGAACAGGAAATCTTTGTAACTTTTCGATACAATCCTATATTCATCCGTTACGTTTCTTTCATATGTAAACCACACACTCTCAGTTGGTTGAATTGGTCTGCTGCCAGCCATCTTACCATCCTTATCAATCATGTTTATCGTTCCCCTAAGGTCATAACCGCACAAGACAATCTGAATCTTGTCCAAAATATCCTTTCCAAGACAATTTATGACACCTTTAAATTGTTCCATGTCTTTTTCGTGTGAAGAACCCATAATGAAACCAAACCTTATTCTTGATGATGGATTTTTGATTGGTTGATATTGTTCCTCATTAGGGTCAATTGTGTTGGGGTATACGAATACGTTTTTATTGTATTTTCTAATCTTTTGTGCGAATATTTCGGTTGTTGTCGTAACATAGTCAACCTTACGGAAATTCGTCGTGATTTTTTCCGGTGCTTTCATCGCCTTATTTGTTAGATAAAGAGGGTGTTGAGGTCCTACATCCCAGTTATCATCCAAGTCCATCACGGTCACAATGTTATTTTCCTTACAAAAATCGAGTGCGTCCCAAAGTATATTCATATCACCAATGAGTCCTTTGTGAAAATGTATAAGGTCGTACTGTGCAAGAAAATCGTGGTTTGTCCAATCTGGTTGAAGGTTTATGTCAACTTCAAACTCATTTCCATATAATTTATCCAATTGAGTGTGTGGACTTACTGAACGGTACAGCCCAACACCAAAAGTGTCGCTTGGAACTACAAGAATTTTATACCTTCTATTCATATATTAGTCGTTGTTTGTAATCTTATTTCCTGTCTCTGCTTCGTAATCTTCATTAAGACTTGCAACGGATGAACTAATGTTAAGACAGAAGTTATCATATCTCTCTGCCGTTGAACCTGTGAAATTACGATAGTTTGCTGTCACGCAGTTAATCATATCATAACTCTTTGCCAGACTCTTCTTGCTTGAGTAGAGTCTTGTACCGAATCCATAACTCTGAGCGTAAGCACCATCAGATATATCGGCACCAAGATACATAAATGTCCAATTGTATTTCTCTTCCTGATGCTTAATCATATTCTTTACCTTATCAAATGAATACTCCACAGATGAGTTTTCTTCTCCATCAGTCATAATAACGATGAGATTCTTTTCAGGTCTCTCATTCTCATCCATATCATTGAGCCATTTGCCTATATTGTCGATTGCAGTACCGATAGCATCATTCATTGCAGTACATCCACCGGGTCTATAAGTGTTTTCATCAAGATATTTAACTTCATTAACATCTTTGCCTACATACAATTCAGTAACATTAGAATCAAACTTATAGAGGGATACGGCACATTTTCCGTTCTTAATATCCTTCTGTTCGTCAATCACCTTTTTAAATCCACCAATAATGTCGCTTTCTGTACCAGCCATTGAACCAGACTCGTCAATTATAAAGCAAACATGAATAAAATTCTCTTTCATTTTACGTTATTTACAATAATATTATTTTGTCTTTAAAATACATATAGAAATCATAAAAGTCAACTATTTATAAAAGAAAATAGTATAACATTTATATCATGAGTAAAAAACTTATATTGTCACAAAAGCAGTTAGATGAAATATGTGGTGGAAACTCTTCATATTTAGATAACGAATTTGATGATTTCAAGCATATTGGGAATAATGAAATCACTGCAGATGGTTTTGTTGATGGTGACTTCGGTGACATCATGCTTAATAAGGATTGGGCTATGCAAGACAGAGGAAGGGGATACACCGGACTTGGTACTCGTGGTCGTGAAAGAGTTAGTTATTTGGCTTATGAAAATACAGACAATGACAAACCTGTAATATATGAAGATTTTAAAAAAAAAGATTGGAATAAAAGATATCTGAATGAGGAATTTAAGGACCCGATGTTAGTAAATGCCACTTTTGCTACCGGTAATTCAGATGAAAATGGAAATATAAAAAATAGAAGCATAGGCTCCATAAAAACCGAAAAATTAAGATATCGTGCTGCACAGGCTTTAGCAAAAAGTAATGACCCTGAGAAAAGGAAAAGGGGTGAACAAACTTTAAAAACTATGGAAAAAAACGACCCGAACCTTAAATTTGAAATTGACAAATATGATAACTTAAGGAGGGTGGCGAAGGGTATAAGAAAAACAGATAAAGAGGTTTTCGGAAAAAATATAATAAATAGAAATGGGACATCAAATGGAGATGGAAAAGCACATACGCCTAAAGATGATGAATTTTCCGATGGTATTTTAAGTTATGACGCCTAAATAAAGATAAAAAAACAATAATATAATATGCAAACTTGTCTAGAAAAAAGAGGTCTGGAAGAAAGACCAGTTGAGTTGATAAGAAATGATTATTCTCCTATTAATGAATATAACGACAGACACCCTAATGCATTAAGTGACGGTGACCCTAAAGGTAAGGGTACACAGAGCAGTTATGTTCATACGGTACCTAATTGTGATGTTACTGAGGAAACGAAGAACATGATTAAGCCGCAACTAAATACTGAAACGGGTGGCGGACAGTATGATATTGAGGGTCGTAATGAAATTGGAGGTAGAGATTTCTTAATGAATATCAGTGTATACAATAGAGAAAATGCATACGGTGCAAATATGATTGACACTCTTGCAAACAGAATTGACGGACAAATCGTTGTTTAATGAGCCTTTTTGAAAACATAGTTTCTGAAATGTGTCTTCTGTTGGAGGATGCTGAGATTACCAGTATTAATGACGCTATAAGTAATCTTCATCCTGCTATGATTCGTTATGATGACGGTGAGGGTGATGCAAAGACGGGTATGAGAAAAATATATCCGATAGCTTATGGTATATCAACAGCAGGTAATCCGGTTGTAAGCGCCTATCAAGAAAGTGGTGATTCAAAAAGAGGGGTACCTAAATGGAAATTCTTTAAGAAAGCAAATATAACATACTGGAATACACAAGAAGAAGAGACTTTCAATCCCGAAGAACTGTACGGTTTCAATAAAGATGGGGATGCAAGAATGGACACCGTATACAACATAGCACCTGTCGGACAAGGGAAACAGTATACAAAACAATCCGGTGAAGAACTTACACCAATTAAACCGGGACCAATATTGAAAAAAGATATTGAAGGTTCTGTTGAAAAGAAAGACAACGAAAAATACACCGCAAATGATGCAGTTAATGACATTCTTCGTAATATAAGTCAAAAAAACATTGACAATAATAAGGAAGGTGAATATAATAATATGCCGGATAAAATTAATGCACCCGAAACCGCTCCTGTTATGAAGAACGACCTTAAGGTGCAAGACATACCGGTTGGAAATGCTGAACCCGAAAAAACAACGTTACCCGTGAATGAACCAGTAATGAAAGGAGATATTAAACCGGTCAATGATGAACCGGAATTAACAAAATCATTTAATGACATGTTTAAAAGAATGGGTAATGTAGGAAATAAAGACGAAGAAGATAAAGAGGAAATATAAAATGGCGGTATCACAGAACGCATTAAGTAAAATATTAAGTAACGCAAGGGCTTTATGTAGTCCGGAAGGCGATAGAATGGTTAGTGAGTATAAGCTTTCCGGATACGATAAGGATTATTTTGAACAACCGGACCCAAATAGTTTTGTAGAAAATTATAGTGATTATGGAGAAGTGAGCGAAGAAAAAAGTATATTAGCAAAACAGGCTCCGACAATTTCAGAAAACAAATTAAGAAATAGTAATATACCATCTGCAATAAGAGAGTCATTTGCAAAGAAACAAATTGATACGAGCAGATTGAGCAATGTTTCTGTATTAGACCAGATGCCGGAAGAGACAAAGAGAAAAATTTCTGGAACAATAAAGGTTGAAAAGAAAAGCCAGCCACAAAAAATAAATGAAAACATTATTCCGAATCACGGTGTTGGATTTGATTATACAGCACTTAAGGCAGTGATGAAAGAATGTATTGAAGAGTATTTCGAAAAACACCCAATAAATGAATCGTCAACGTTGAATGGCATAACATTATCAAAAGGAAAAATAACACTGATAGACAATAAGGGTAGAGTATTCGGCGCAAAACTAATAATGGAAGGAAACATAAACGACATAGAAAACGAGGACTAAAAAATCCTCGTTTTTTTTTATGAGTCTATTTCCATGATATCAAAAGATGTAAATCTATCACCATCCCGTTCAAGTACATCATATATCGTACCAATCACTATGTCAGGATATTCTTTTGATACAAAGTTACTTGTTACCGGGTCAATCTGTATGATTTTTGAAAGTGAATCCGGTAAAATTCCATCCTCCGTAAACGCATCTATTTCTTCACTTGAAAGTTTTGATAGGGCATTATAAAAATTTTCCCTTATTTTATCAATACCGAGTTGTTTTTCACGCTCAACTCGCTTAAAATAATCGTTTTTAATACTATCCCAATCCATATCACATTCATCAATAAACGGAATATCCCATTCAGGATGTTTTAGCCAAAACTTAATTTCCTTGTCTTCCATTGTCATAAGTTGTTCATATGTATCCTGGTCTCCTTGTTTATTCGGCTCACCAGATACAAGAACAGAATCTTCATCCGTAAAAACAGGTCTCTCTAATGGATTGTTTATCAATATTTTACCCCTTATATCTTTTGAAAAACAAACAAGAAGTGGAGTGATTCGTTTATTAAACATGTCAATATATTTTGGTACATTGTATTCCTCACCATCCCTGCACAAGAAATTATCCTCCGATTCGACTATTTCTCTTGGAAGTAATTTACAGTTAAGGATAATTTCATCCTCAACTTCAACCTCTTTATGGAACTTTTCAACATATTCGTCAAAAGACAGTGGTTCTTCATTGTCTTTAATTGTACTTTTCCATTCTTTCCACTTCCTTGTCAGTTCATTTTTGCAATCAATTTTTCCTGAACCAAACAAGTCATTTTGACTAATATAATAATGTTTGACTTTTTTAACGTCTGCCTGTGATTTTGACTTACCGGTGTTTATATAATATAGAGTTTCACCTAGGTCAACATGTAACCCATCCCTTAGAGCAAGTTCCATCCACGCTTGCCTTGATTTTGGTCTTCCGGCTTTTGTTAGTGTTTTACAATCTTTGATATATTCACTCATGTATTTTTTGACCTTACCCTTTGTTGCAATCTGTTTAAGCGGAATCTGGTAATTATATATTTTACTTATATAGTCATAGTATTCATCAAGAAAACCGCGACCGTTACCTTGAAGCAGTAATCTAATACCCTTATCAAGAAACTTTGCAATATATTCCGGCATTTTCTTTGACTTGACTGTATTTCCAACGAGTTTTACATCTTCAGGATAAGGCTTTTCAGGAAAGTAGTCGGCATAATTTTTTCTCGAGAAGTTAATGGTACTCTGAACGATTTCGTCAATTCCGAGACCCATTTTATTTACTGCATTTGGAGCGTAATGTTTGTCACACATAAACAAATCATTAAACTCCGCAACATCAGCCTTGTATCCGGTGTATTCCTTACCTTTTTCAGTTTCTCTTGACTTTCCGGTACTTATATAAGGGTTTTCATCAGTATATCGGTAAGTATCAGGTAGTTGGAAGTTGAAACCATCAGTATTACTCACAACGTTCAAACCTAATGCATTAACAACTGTCCCGTCAAGCGAGATATCATAAACATAATCGTTTGTTTTTCCTTTGTTTTTAATCCTTAACATCTCTATCTTCAATTAAGCGTTCAATATCTTTAATAAATTTTTCGGCGTTTGTATATGCATGGTGAGAAGAATAAAAATCCTCCATATTATACCATCTTCCACATTTATATTTACAAGTCATTTGCTGTATATCATCTTCCACGTTATCATAAAAATCAATCATGTTAAGTCCGTCACTCCACACGCCTTCTCCTTTCTCCAGACAATCGTCAAATGATTCAGTAAAATTAACTAGTTTTCCGCTAAATCTTGAATAAATTTTTTTCTTGTTTAGTAATTCTGTCAACTCACTCATAGTATCTATATTTTACAAATTATTTTTTTTACTTCAAAATCTGTCATAAAAAGTTGTAAGCCAGTAATCTTTCCCAGGTGTATAACTTTCTTCAAGTTTCCCAGGGTCAAATCTTACTCCATCTCTTAGTTGCGCGTCTTTTATGAGCTTGAATGTTGTCCTCGCAAGTTTTTTCTCAAACCGCTTTATGGTTCTCGCAGCGATTTTAAAAAACTGTTCACATCTTTTGCCGTATTTTTCAAGCTCAGCATTTAAAGTGTCCCTGTCCGTGTTTTTTAACAGATTATAATCCTTGTAAAGTTTTTTACACCATATTGCGGCATCACTTTCCATTATTTTCTTATGTACTTCAATATACGAATATTTTTTGAGTGAACCATACATTCCGTTTACCATTGCGTCCTGTTCGCTCGGAAAAGACATGTAAAATATTTCGGCGATAGCCCTGCTTGTTTCGTTCCGTGATTTTATATTGCTTTTTGCCTTTGCATATAATTCAGCGGACCCGAAATTATGACCCATTTTAGACGTTTGGAAGAAGTGCTCTATTTCGTGGTAGATGGTGTCTGTCGCTTCGTCAACATCAAATGGCACATCACCAATGCTATACAACGGAACAAACACCATATTCACCTCATACACATAACCGAGGGGTACAATCGCGGATTTCAAAAAACTGTCACGCTCACCAACTGTTTTAAACCAATAGTTTGTGACATATATTTTAACGCTCTTTTCCCCTAAGGCGACTTTCTCCGTGTGATATCGTTTATATACTCCATTTTCATCGTCCCATTTGAAATCTTTTCCGTTAATGTTCGTAATGATTGATTTCGCGGCTCTGGTTGCCTCCTTGTCCAGCGCGTCGTTAATACCGAACTCTTCCGTTATAATTTTGTTTATCCTTTTTATGAATGTCTCGTTCAATGTTCTATTTTTCATTCAATGAAATTTTATTTATTATTTTTCCATTCATAGCATAGACACCCGCAATCATATATACGGTACCATTTTTGCCTTTTACAAAACTCTTTCTCTGTCATATCTTTAGGGCACCCATATTTCTCAACAAGGACCTGTTTTCTTAAGTTGAAACGATATACTCTTTTACGACCAACGACATAGTAATAGTTCGGTTTTGACTCTGCATATTTGGTAAAGCCAAGTGTGTCATATATTTTACCATTTGACCACCTTCTGTCCGCATATGATACAATTTGTTCTGGAAAATATTGCTCTATAAAGTATTTAAACAACTTGCTCGCGCCACCAACAACGCTCGTATTCAATTTGTTGCAAAATCTTTGAAGTTCCCATTTTTCTTTCCCGTTTCCTATAAAATGTCTCGATTTTCCAAAAGTCATCAAAGAAACCAACTCATTATTATAATACAAACCGAGTTTTATTTTGCTATAACAATTTCCTTGAAGATGATTATTGTCTAAGAACTTTTTAGCAGCATCTGTCTTAACTTCTTTTATCGTACAATTTCTGGCATATATTTTATTCTTCGTTAAACCGAACTGATTTAGTAACAGAGATTTAACTATTTCTTGTTTATCAAACCACTCATCTTCGAAAATATGTATTAGATGTATTCCTTTCTTTTCACACTCAATCGTTTTGTTTAAATGATATTTTCTCGGCTTATTTAATTCATTATGCCAATATATCCCATCAAACTCAATCGCGATGCCTGATGCCGGAAAATACATATCAAGCTCGTTTCTTTTTGGTAGAATAGTTCTGTCGCGTTGGATTATGTTTTCTTTTCCGACATTATCACAAAGAAAATCATATAATTCTTTTTCTGGTGTTGAGTGCGTCGGGTTACAAAATGGACAATTATGACCAAGATGTAGATGATTGGATGCATCCTGGGTTATTTTTCCGTGCTTTGGACATATATAAGTTATTTTACCGTTTGAATTTGTATATCCTTCCGGTAGATATTTGTAATAGTTATTATGGACAATGTTTGCTAACTCGACATATTCTTCAAAATATATTGTACGTGATTTAGTACATTTTTCCCTTCCACAAATCGGGCAACCTTGTTTTCCTTTTATATGATTGTTAAACGTTTGATAAAAAACGTAATCGTGCTTCTTACATCTGATTGGGTAAGGTGTTCTGTCATTCTTATATTCGGTTATTAACGAATAGTCATATGCTTCACCATGTACTTCCATCGCCTTTTCAATTACTTCTTCAAGCGAACGTCTTTTATTTGCAGCGGATTTTATGTAACGGCATTTTGGACAACCCTGACCGGCGAGTATATGCCCGATAGTATTTTTAAACTCACCATGTTCGGGACATATTATAGTTATTGGTTCCTTATACGCCATAAATACTACTTTATCCAGTATGTACGTATCACCATGTACGTTTCTTATTGCTTCTTTTAAATTTTCAGTGTTGTATTTTGATTTCCCCATATATTGTCTTGCTTTTATTTATAAATAGTATGAAATCGTTGTTTGGTACATACAATATACAAAAAAATCCGTTATTTTCAAACGGATTCAATGGTTCTTTTAATATATTGTAAACCCGCAAGACAAGTTTTTGAATAGTTTATGTCATCGTGGTAATTTTCCATAAATGTTTCATAAAACTTCCTTTGTACTTTTTTGTTGTAACAATTCAGAACCTTTACTGGTACTCTGTCTATTTTTCCTTCAGCAAGATTATGAACATCTCTCATAAGTTGAACTGTTATTGCTTGTATAGAAAAATCATCACCAATAATATTTCCACTATAATATTCAAGTTCGGTTTTCTCACTTATTTCGCTCGGCTTGATTTTCTCCCTGTTTGAATTAAATAATGAATGGTCTTCAGTTACTTCAACCATCGTATCACCATCTGTAACTTCATAGATGTCCTTATCTGTCTTGTGACGGTAAATATAGGAAGGTTCAACCCATCCGGAACGGCATAATACTTTGTAATCTTTTTGGGAGTAGTCATATTCTCGCCCAAATTCATCCACTTTAATTTGCTGTTCATTTATAAGTTCTGAAATCGGTTTAATGTCAATCCACCCATTACTATTGTATTTAATAAAGACCGGAGTATCTTTACTAAAAGAATCACCGACAATCGGCTTATATCCGAGTTTTGCAAAGTGACTAATCATGAGACGGAGTGATTGTCTTCCGGTACAAGTTGTTCTTTCAGCACATTCAACTGACTTCCAAGGAAATACGGAACCATTATTACTACCATAGGAACCAAAGAAACTATTACCGAGGACCTTCTGCTGTGCTTGTTTCTTATCGTTAAACGCGTAATCAGATTGTGCCTTTTCATACTCCTTCCTTTCCTTCTTCGTTAATTTCTCACCATTGTTTATTCTTTCCTCATAAGCATCAACAATCTTACCGGCCTTTTTCTTTAACGATTTTGACTGCTCTCGTGTTGTTAGGACATATTCAAGGAAATTCAACATAGCGTGAGATAAATCCTTTTCATCCTCGATACCCCAAGTAAGAATAATTGATGGATAAAGAGAGTTGTAGTCAAGTTTGATGACATTTTTTACATACCCGGTACATAGGAGTCGCGACAGACCGCCAGTAAATTTTCCACTATCTTCCGCCATAGGGATTGCAAGTCCGTTTTCATAACTCCAAGCCATAAGTAACGCCTTCCACTGGCCAGCAGTACCCATAGTACAACATTTACCAAACGGAATAGGAAGAATCTTGCAAATTAAGAAATTTGTTGTATTGTATTTCAACTCCACTTTATCGCATTCCCACAAGTCGTCCAAAAGATATCTTAAAACGATGTAATGACCAGATACAACTACATATCCTTCCTTTAATGGATGTTCTTCTGTAATTTCGTACCAATCACCATCCTCATCATTAAACGCATATACTTCTCGTTCATCCCTCCATACATCATCAATCAAATCACCCTTCACATACACACGATTCGGTTTTACCATCTTTGCGTATTTCGTTGCATATTTCAAGTCAGCACGAAGCATGTTTGAATCAATTGCCTGCGCTCGTCTTACTGCATGAAGTGAATCTGTTATGATTGTTCTAGGAACTATTGTTGGATAAAATTTCTCAATCTCACCACCAAGTTTCAAAATTGTTTCCTTTGCGCTTTTATAGAGCGGTTGTCCATCAAAGTATTCCTTCGACAAATCTTCAATATTATATCCAAGACGTTTCAGTGCACCGATAATAAGATTCCAGTCGAAGTTTTCTCCATTATGTGCCGTAATGATATCCGGTTGAAATGTCATGATGATTGAAAGGAAACGCCTGATATTAAGATACTCACTTTTATCTCTTTCTTCCTCTGTTTTTCCTTCAACTTCATAAACCTTTTCAAAATCAATATACTCCCCTTTGTATTTAACCGGTCTGTTGAATCTAATACCGAACTGGTTAATCCTGTCCTTCGTAGTATCAAGACCCGTAGCCTCCAAGTCAAAAATCATTCGAAGTACTTCATCATAATCGCTATATCCCTTAAAGAAACGCTTACCTGTTGAAATAAGATATTGTTCAACCGGAGTTACAACAAGATACTGACGTTTTTTCTTTACTGATGTTGTTGTATTTTCATCTTTCTTATTGCTGTATATCGGATTCCCTGCCTTTTTAAAAAATTCCTGAAACTTCCTATTTGACATTGGTTGTTCGGCAAAAAACATGAATTTATACCCATTCTTCATGGATTCAATCTCTTGTCCCTCCAAATTACTAGTTTTAAGAAGTTTAACGTTTATTCCATATTCAGACATAAGGGTACGAAGATTTCCGCCGCATATTTTTTTGTCGTGTACATATTGCTTCAAGTCCCTGCATGCATCTTCAGTAGCCCACAAAAATGGATAAAAAGGACGTTGTGACATGCATCTATCATCATTTTCATTACGATAGTATACTTTAATAAAATCGTCAGTATAGTTGTATTCCATGTTGACGATTCTTTCTTCCGGGTCATGTCCCTCCATGAACGCACTGACCTCTTCCTTTGTATATTTTCCTGTTTTTTCCATCACAAGTAAATGTACAAAAAATAAACAGGAAAAACAACTCAAATTTTAATTGTTTGATTTCTCGTTGGATAATACGGCTCTTACAGTATCTAAAACTATTCCTAGGAGATTTTCACCTTTCCAATTTTTTTCATCTTCGATTTCAGGTTCGTCCCATTTAATTCCTACGCCCCATATCTTGTCGACGGGGCTTCCTTCAACAAAATTCTTGTCTGATATATCTTTATCCAATAAAATATCCATGAGGTCTTTATTTTGTTTAAATTTAAGATATACTGCATTAAACATGGCATGCATTCTAACTTCTCTCCATTGTTCCTCGTCAAATCCATCAATTCTTCTTCCGAGTTTTTTTGCTTGTGAAGGTGTTTTTGAATCAAGTATAGCCACCTCAATTACGTCGTCCCTGAAATACCTCGCCTTCTGCCACATAAAATACTGTTCAGAGGATGTAAATGTCTTACCTTCAGCATCTATTTTGCACGGATAAAAGTTTGAAAACACACCGCCCCAAAATGAAACATATTTATCCGATATTTTTGTATCCTTAAAATAATCCCTGTTTTCCATAATCAAAAAATATTTTTTTATTTTAAATTATAACCCTGTTTTTCTAATAATTGTTTAACTTTTTCCTCTGAATCCCCAAAATGTAGGACACAGCGACCATTTTCGGGGTATTCCTCAAGATTTTCGATGTCAATCCATGCTAGCGCAACGGAACCATTGATTGCATATTCCATTGAGTAACATGATGTTTCTTCAATCGTTTTAAATGGTAATGTGGTTGTTACTTTCTTTATTTCAGAATATGTTGATTCCTCTGGTGTTATATCTCCACAACTTACAGGATTATTTATATCCCAATCAACTCCCCATACAATATCTGGTGTGCTCGAGAAGAACAATTCATATTCATATTCTTCACCGATATTTTTTATACCGGGTCTGACGTAAACCAAAACACTATCCATATATTTCTTTTCTATATAATATTATTTTTTTATGATGTTCAAGTTCAGCGCCCTCAATAAAATCAAACGAAAATATATCCTCAACCTCATCACCGAAAAAATTAATTCTATACGGATATTCTGTTGAAAAAGAAAAGACATCAATCATATAACCTCTTATCGCATATTCGCCTTCATTTTCAACAAGGTCAACTAGTTTATAACCGTTTTCATATAATGCGTCCCTCAAGTCTTCTCTCTCATATTTATTTCCAACAACAATTTCAATGAACGCATAATCACTTTTCAAACCGGGACCTAAAGTACTGATTAATGTATCTATTTCGTTATTATTTTCTAAAATCTCCTCATAATCATACATTTCAATGCCGATTTGTTTAAGTTTCTTTACAGTTTCATCCATTGTTTCACCAAAGTCCAAATGAAAATGGTTTTTATTTTGGTCATCATTGTCAATTTCAAAAAAACATAATGATATAATTCCATCTATACAGTCTTGCATTGAAAAACATCCGTTATTTTTAGCAATTTCCATTCTTTCATCTGTCTTTATTTTTGCTGAGCTTGATAATGAATTGTTATCTGGTTTTAAATCAGGAACTATTAATGACGGGGTTATATGAAAGAAGTCACCCCAAACCGATTCCGGGTCATATGTAAAATAAAGACGATAGATAAAATTACCATTTACATCCGTCCCTATCTCATCAACAAATGCTAAATATTCCTCATTCATATTTCAGTGTAAAAATCCATGTCGTGTTTAGGGTTCCGAGCTGAGTAAACCTCCGTTTGGTAACAGTTTTCCCTCTTGTCAAAAACGAATCTGCATAATCCGCTTTCAACTCCACCATTTGCAGTTCCGTTACAGTAATAATTGAAATCATATTGTGCCTTTGCCCACAGGATTATACCCATAAAATCCTCGCGGGTGTATTTTTCCTTGATAGGGATACGTATGTCGCGCCTAGGGTCGTAATAACTGAAATACTTCCTGTCAACAACCCTTTTTCCGAGGATTTCGTTCAATTCATTATCAAGCCAGCACCCTTTCTTAAGATACCAAAGAGAATCGTTTCCTGAACAACGGAACGCAATGTCTTCAAGCGTAAATGTTTCTTCTTGTTTCGTTTTTCCAATTACTGGTACTGACGCTATAGCCGCACTGACACCAATCCCAAATAAACGTTTTAAAAAATTTCTTCTTTCCATTACTTTTCGTCTTCTTTCTTTACTATTTGATTTATAACCAATGATTTACGAAGAACTATGTTCCACATCTTCTCATATTGTGTGTTACGAAATATCTGATAATATATATCTACATCACGGGTTTGTCCCATTCTATAAATTCTGTCACACATCTGATAATCTTCGCCCGGCACAAACGAAATATTGTTGAACACCATTACGCTGGCACTAACTAAATTAAGTCCTACACCAGCAGCTTGAATATTACCTATCAGTATCATTTTTGAATCATTTTCACGGAATAATCTTTCTGCCTCCAATTTTTCTTTTTGATTCATTTTTCCGTTGAATATAACACAAGAATCACCATAATGGTCTTTAAGTGTATATAATTCTTCATCGTAGCAACATGCAATAACAACTTTTCTTCCAACTTTAACGTAGGAATCCACAATTTTTATGGTATTCGGTATCATTTGGTTACTACAATACTTACGGTATATCGCACCTTCCAACAGTTCTTTATTTATTTCTTTGTCCGGATTCAATTCAAGTTGTGCGTTTTCATATTCTTCCCACAACCTATCATATTCCATAATCTGCAGAACGTCAAAATCATAGAACACTTCATGTATGTTCTTTTTCACATTAAGGTCTGTCAAATCTTCCTTCAAACGCCTGAGATATATGTGTGCCGTCCTTTCTCTCAGTTCTTCAAGATTGGTGGCGTCCTTTGCAACTGTTATTTGTTTGACATTCTTATCAATAATCTCATTAAGTGACTTCTTTTCTTCGTCAGTCAAATCATACCAGGAATATTTCCCACGACTTTTAACAAAATTATTGGTAATATCGTTTCTTTTTGCTTTTTCTTCGGCATTTTTAGGAAATCTTACAGCCCCACAATAACGTTCCATATAGTATTTCCAATCATCCGTAATCGGGTCACCTATAAGTTTTAAGAGGTTGTAATAATTTTGTGGGTTATTTGTTATTGGTGTACCTGTTAACAGATATAAACTGTCTGGTTTTCCCCTCTTTATCAGGTCATCAATGATTTTATATTGTTTTGAACCCATATTTGACAATCTATGAGCCTCGTCAATGATAATTAAAGATTTTTTATCCTTAATAAATTGAAGCATTGGGCTGTTTTTCAAGGCTTTTTCAATATTTTCAGCACTCCTTGAAGACGGAATATCATAAAATTCGTCCAATATATCATAATTTACAATAACAAATCTATTTTCAGACCATTTTCCAATAGTCCTTGCTTCTTCCAATAGTTCTGTTACCTTCTTTCCTGATTTTCTTTCACCATATCCAAGGAATTTTTCTAATTCACTCTTTGTTTTGTCCAAAAATCCTTCAACAATTGTGATATCTCTTTCAGAGACATACCATAACAACTCTTTTTTCCAATTTTCTTTAAGAGAAGCCGGACAAATTATGATTATTGAGTCAAAATTACCTTCAATTGCAGCAACACTGGCACTCATACTCTTGCCTAACCCCATATCATCAGCCAAAACACATTTTTTTCTTGAAAGTAGAAATTTAACCGCAGTTTTTTGATGTTCTTTTATCTTTCTGTTTGGGTCCTTTGATGTTGATAATCTGTCGTAACGTTCAAAATCTACAATATAGTCGTTGTAATCCTTAACCAAGAAGTTTCCTAGTATCGCTTTCTTTGGTAAAAAAGCCATAACGGGGTCGACTGATTTACGGTACTGTACATAACAATGATATGTCGTATCAGTTTCACCGAGTAATGATATGATTTTTACTTTTTCAGGTATAAAGTCTAATTTCCAATCATCCTTTTTCTTTTCACCATACCAATCAGCAATCTTTACGGTTTTTCCTATGATTTGTGGGATAAAGGATATGTTTTGATTTATATACTTAATTGCAAACTCATTAAGGACCTCTTTTTTTCCTAATGTGAATATGTCTCTCTTAAGCATAAGAAGATACGGGTTAGCACCATCGTACACCCTGAGACTATCCAACGCTTCCTGTGTCTTTTTAACGCTTACTGGCATAAATTATCATTCTTTCAATAGAATATACAAAAAAAATAGAAAATAAACAAATGTACTTAAATTATCTAATTTTTATTAGATATTTTGCTTTTATCTAAATAATACTAGATAATATATACTAGAATATATTATATATAATAATATAATATTTTTAATCTATAAAAGATATTTATCTATAGATATTATGTAATGTTATATGATATAAAGATTATTATTATGTCACTGCAATTTGATAACACGACCATAAGAAGAAAAGTACCCATTAAGAGAAACAATAAATTTTTTGGGAAGGAGGATTATGACCTTCAAATTAATTTTGCCCAGGAATATTTAGAACAATGGGCTAATCAAACAGTTATACTTTACCAGGTTGATTTATCCAAGACACAGGTAAATGACACTTATAATGAGGCAAAAAAGGGTTCAATAAGGCATAAGACACCAGTTGAGATACCAGTGATATATGAAATACAAGATGCTGAGATGAAAACATACAATAGCCAACAAATGAAAGGTTATTATGTGAAGACCGGTAAACTTGTATTTAGTGTTCTTTTAAGGACGCTTGAAGAATTTGAGTGTGATATAAATAGAGGGGATTATATTGGAATACAAATATCTCCTGAACATATGGAATTTTTCACAGTAGCAGATGACGGGAGAGTTGGTGCAATGTCAAATAAGTTCACAATGTACGGAACTTTGCCTTATGCCCGTACGATTACATGCGCCTCAATTGATGCAAATGAATTTAACGGATAATGGGAGATATCAGATTTAAAAACAATTTACCGTTAAGAGGAAAGGCATACGGTCAAGAGAGAAGGGAAAATCTTGTAAAAGAAGTACTTAAAGATTCAACCCCTCTTCCAAATCCTGTTGTGTATGAGGATATTGATAAAGAGTTTAAGAAATGGGTTGATGAAGAACTCAGTATGAATTTTGAAAATAAAGAAATTCCAACAATTGCACTCTTTACAAATCAGAGATTCAGTGAGTTTATGCAGACATGGCAGAATGTTGATAATAAAAAGAATCTGCAGCAAAACTTCAAATTAATTACGAGGGAAAACAATCCTAAAACCGGCACACAACAAGGACAAAGTAAAAATATACCAGGTGAAATAACATTTCTAATGAATCGCGTGGAAGCGAGGGATAAGAATGACAGGGTATATTATATTGATTATAGAATGAAGCAACCGTTCAACGTCGACCTGGTATACAAAGTAAGTCTAATAACGAACAAATACGAACTTTTAAATGATTTTAATCTGAAAGTTAATGAAAAGTTTAAAGCAATAACGTGCTATATTAGACCTAATGGACATTTTATGCCGATGAATTTGACTGATATATCGGACGAGAGCGAATATAATATCGATGACCGTCAGTTTTATTCCCAATCATATAATATTACCGTTAAGGCTTATATTATTACAGAAGACGATTTCATTGTACGTGAAGTTCCAAGACTTAAATTTATGATGGGTGATGCGGTTGCTAAGAGAAGGAGTTACGCTGAGGTTGAAGATGATAACGAATGTATAATTGTTAACTCATACTATTACAGACCGGTAACATTGAAGATGGTTTTTGATGTATGTGATAACTCATTGAAATTTCATATGGATTCGAATCTTATTATACAAAGTGTTGATATAGAGAATATTAGAAATTATAAAATGAGAATAAACGGTGAACAATTCAATGTTGATGATTTTAAAGATGGATTAAAACTTCTTAAGGGAGACGAAGTTGTTATATATAAAGTCAATAGGTATAAGACTTTTGAAAACGGTATAATAACTGTTACGGGTTTAGACGACCTTAATGTACATGATTCAAACATTGAGGATGTTACTGAAAATATAACGATTAATAGCGGTGGGGAAGATTAGTTTTTTGATTTATCCCTACTATTTATAAGAAAATAATAAGTGAAAAAATTATAATAGAAAAATGATAAGTGATGCAAGAGGTGGACATGTTTCACCGGGTGTTTACACAGAAGAGAGGGACGTGACTTATGCAGCGAAAACCCTTGGTATAACAAGCCTCGGACTAGCTGGTGAGACAGTCAAGGGTCCTGCGTTTCAACCTATCCTTATTAGTGACTGGGCTGAATTCGTAGACTACTTTGGCGGAACTTCACCCGAGCAGTTCAAAGGAACGGGTTATCCTAAGTATGAGTTGCCTTATATTGCAAAAAGTTACCTTTCACAATCAAAGAGACTTTATGTTTCACGCGCACTTGGTCTTTCCGGATACGATGCCGGAAGCGCTATGACCGTAGGTATTAGTGTTGGTGGAGAAAAAACCTGGTTCTATAATAATAGTAGTCTTGAAGAATATAGTGCTAAGACAGAGGATGAGGTTGAATTTATTGAGAATAATATTGTATCTCACCCTAATGCTATATTTGCCAGATTTGCTAGCGATGCAGGTTTAACAGGAAATAGTTATTCATATGATAGAGTAAATCAGGTTGAAGTAGGAGAAGAACAACCGTCGACAATTAAATCAAATACATACACTTATAGTGCCATAACAGAAGAAAAAATTGACGACTCAGGTGATACTTATTACGTTGTTTCATATAATGTTTATCCGGTTACATCAGCACCAACGACTTATCCTGTTGTAGTATTTCGTTCAAAGGGTGCTTATGATGGTACTGCTGATGGGGACAATGATTGTACTAAACAAAAATATGAAATATTCAATCCAATTATTACCGGTTTTTCAATTGGTTCATATACCGAAGTTGAGTATAATTCAATTTGTGAGGCAACTGGAAATGATAAAGAATATCCAATTACCGGTTTAACGGCAAAATTAGGTGGTGTTGCAACCGGATTATACAAAGGTAATGAGGAAACTAAGGGGTTTGGTATAACGTTCTATGGTAAAAACGGTGATGAATACAAATATAGTGTTAGTTTAAACCCTGCAGACCCTAACTATATTTATAACTTATTCAGTACTGACCCTAAAATTGGTCCGGAGCCGGTTTATGTTGAAGCACTTTATGATTATGCAATGAGAGAAAAGGTCGCTTATTGGGCTGAACATGGTACCGGCCAAGCACAGAATATGAGTTTTATGTCAGCATCATCGATAGATGAGAGAAACTATAAAGAATATTTCCGTTGCGCTGTTACTCCTTGGATTGTATCTGAGGTTAAAGATGCTACAAAGGCTGCAATGAATATCAAGAAACTATTCAAGTTCTATACAATTTCAGATGGTAATGCCGCAAACTATCAGGTTAAGATTTCAATTCAGAATATCAAACCGGATAAGGGAACATTTGATGTGGTTGTACGCGATTTCTATGATTCAGATTCAGCACAGGTTGTACTTGAAAAATACTCGAACTGTTCAATGGTAGAGGGTAATGCGAACTTCATTGGTCTTAAAATCGGTACATCTGATGGTTCTTATCCTTCAAGGTCAAAATATATAACCGTTAAGATGGGTAACGCAGAAGGAATTGATGAATGTGTACCTGCAGGTTTCTTGGGTTATCCTATGCCTAAATATGGTTGCAATAGTAAGATTCAGATGGCTTACAACACCGACTTTGATTTTGATATCAAACCTAAGAGACAGTTCTTCGGACTTAACAGTAAAATCCTTGACGTTGATGTACTTAACTATAAGGGTGTTGATATCTATTCAAATGGAACAGATGATGCAAATCCTGCAAACCTGACTAATGGTTTCCATATGGATTCAATCATTAATTTACTTGTTAAAAGTGGTACAAGTCTTTATGTTGACAGTGTTGAAGGTTTCTCATTTACGACTGTTAACCCTGTACAGAATACAAAGAGATACACAAAGATTCCTCGTATTTTAACAGAAGCCTATATGGAAGATACGATTTACGAAGACATCAATACTCGTAAATTCACAGTTTATCCTTACGGTGGTTTTGATGGTTGGGATATCTATCGTGAACAAAGAACCAACGGTGACTATTATAAGGCTACCAATTATCCGGCTTCCGCTTATTCAGAGGATTGTCCGTTTATGAAAGCAACAAGCGACGAGCTCAATCTTAACGAGACGCTTGACCTGCATCTTCCTAACAATGCAATCAACTCTGACTACTACGCATATTTAGGTGCAATAAGACAGTTTGCAAATCCTAATGATACTGATATCAATATATTTGCAACTCCTGGTATTGACTGGGTTAACAACACACTCCTCGTTGAAGATGCGCTTGATATGGTTGAAGACGCTGATGATGGTCGTGGTGGTGATGCACTTTACGTAATTACCACACCTATGAACGATGTTGATGGTAATAGATATCTCCCTCTTGATGTTACTGAAAAACTCGAAGATTCCAACATTGACACTTCATATGCTTGTACGTATTATCCTTGGGTCAAGTATTTTGATAATTCAGCGAAGAGATACGTTGACCTCCCTGTAACTAAGGATGTTGTAAGAAATATGGCTGAGACAGACAACACTTCTTATCCTTGGTTTGCTCCTGCTGGTGTTAGCCGTGGTTCAGTTGAATGCCAAGCCGCATGCTACAAGACAACGTTATCAGATGAAGATACGCTTTACGAAGGCTTCATCAATCCTGTGAAGAGTTTTGCGGTTGATGGCGTAAAGGTTTGGGGTAACAAGACGATGTATAGCATTGATAGCCCTCTCAATAGAGTTAACGTGAGAAGACTTATGCTTCGCGTTAAGAAACTTGTTACCAGTGCAGCAAAGAATCTGATTTTTGAACAATATGATGTTACTCTTGAAAAACAGTTCCGTTCATTAGTTGAGCCTATTCTCAATGATGTTAAGACAAATAGAGGTATTGTTGATTACAGAATTCTTACCGAATGTACACCTGAAACGAGAGACCAACATATACTTCCTGCAAAGATTTTAGTCAAACCTACACCTGCATTGGAGTATATTAGTATCAGTTTCATCGTTTATCCGGAGAGCGTTGAATTCAATGACGAACTTTAACTAATTGGTCATAAATACGGAAAATGGGCGGATTCGTAAGTTTCCGCCCCTTTTGTTTATTTTTATATTTTTTGCACTATATTAAAAATACAATGAATCTATTATGTTAAACGAATTAAGACAAGTAATAAATGAAGAACTCGGAATCTCTGCTGAAGTCATAAATCTATCAAAGAGATTTTATAATGAGATGATAGAATCGTTAGCAACACCAGAAAAGGTAGAAAAGTCAGAGATTATGATTAAGAAAACCTGTTCAATGCGGTTTTCCTTTGATGTGGTTACTGTAAATAGCAGCATTGTCTATCGTAATTTTTTGTCAAAGGATTATTCAAAAGTATATGAAACTCCCTATGTGACTGATGGTGGTTCGTTTATGCTATCAAAGAAAATGTTTTTTTGTTTTATCAATTTTTATGGTGTGTGTGGAACAATAAACAAAGAAAAAGCAATGGAAACAATACAACACGAGATTGAACATATTTATCAACAATCAAGAATGGGTAAGGATTTTGGTAGAGAAGAAATTTATGTTCAAGTAAAAAACGATATGAGAAGTACCGACCCTATAAGGCAAAAAGTGGCGAAGATGTTATACTACTCTTTTAAATCAGAACAGGAAGGATTTGCTAATGGTCTTTATGGATACATTATGGATAAAAACCAACCATATACCGAAGATTTGTTAAAGGAAAGCGAAGCATGGGAGATATATACATTTCTTAAACAAGGTATTATAGAACTTAAAACGAATGAAGAAATGAAGATGGTTTTTAATGAATATTTTGTTAGGTTTGGGGTTAAGGTAAGTGACATTGAGCGAGAGACAGAAAATTTTTTACGAAGGATAGGGAGAGTCATCATCAAGGCACAAAAAGACAAGGATAAACAGGGTTGGAGATAATTTTCCACCCTTTTTTATTGACAAACTATTTATCATAAAACAACGTTATGAAAAAAACATTTGGAAAAATATTAATTTTTATAGCATCTGTAATGTTATTATGTGGATGCGGAGAAACTTGGAGATTGGCTCATAAAGAACAAACACATGAAGAATATACATTGGGTAGCATGAAGGCGTATGTTTACAATTATTCACCCGCACAAGTTGATTCAATGTGTGTTGCTGACAAATTACCGAGAGATTTAAATGACTGGACAACCGGAACTTATACGGATTATGAAACCGGAACAAACTATATACGTAAAATCTATATTAAAGAATTTGATTCAAAAAAAGAAATGATTTATATCGTAACTCTGACCGAATATTATTATAAAGTCATAAAAAGATATGTTGAAGCTAAATAATTATGGAAGAAAAAATTTTATTCAAGTCTGGTTTTATACCATCAAAAATGGACGGTACCGAACATATATTTGGTATCGGAATGCCCATATCAGTACTGCCGGTATCTTATTCATATAGAAATTTCTTACCTGATATTTTAAACCAAGGAGAACTTTCAATATGTGTTCCGTGTTCAATCTCAGCATATTTAAATTGGAATAAAAATCTTGAAAACGGTTTAAAAAAAGACCATCAGATTGATTATATGGAGATTTATAACCAAAGAACAAATATCGGAGAAGGAATGTCATTTAAGGAGGCGTTCTATTATCTAAGACATCACGGTGTTAATTCAAAGTCCGGGCAAATGAAGATAAATGAATATTGTCTGTTAAGAACTCCGATTGACCTTAAGAACGCGATTATAATGAATGGTCCGTGTGTCGGTGCGCTCCCTGTTTATAATTTTGGAAATACATTTTGGAATAGAAACCGAGGTGATATGCTTATGGGCTATCACGCAATATCAATTGTTGGTTATAATAAAGAAGGTTTTATTATACGTAACAGCTGGGGAAAAACCTATGGAAACGGTGGATATGGAATTATCAAATACGATGACATGGATAAAATGTTGGAAATGTGGACGATATTGTAAGATAATGTAATGATTTATAATTCATGTGGGATTATGCTTGACATTTTCCCACATTTTTTGTATTATTCATTTAAATACGGTGATTATGAACATACTTGTAACGGGAGCAAACGGACAACTTGGAAAATGTATATATGACGAGGTTTATAAAGAAAATAGAATTATAATACCGAATAACACAAAGTGGTTTTTTTGTGGGCATAATGAGGTTGACATATGTGATTATGAGGAACTTGAATCTTTTATAATTGAAAACAATATTGATGTTGTCATAAATTGCGCGGCGTATACGAATGTCGAAAAAGCGGAAGTTGATAAGGAGGCTTGTTTTAATATAAATGTTAATGGTGTAAAAAATCTTGCTTCAGTATCAAATACTTTTGGTGTTTTTATAATACACATTTCAACCGACTATGTTTTTGACGGGGCGAGACCGGTACCGTATAAGGAAGGGCTTGAAACGTATCCTATTAATTACTATGGACTTACAAAATATTTCGGAGAAAAAGAACTTATAAACAATGCTTCTGAGTACATCATAGTAAGGACATCGCTTTTATATAGTGAATATGGTGATAATATATTTACAAAGACGTTAAAAATACTTAAAGAGAAGGAAGAATGTATGTTCACCATAGACCAAGTAACTTCTCCAACATATGCTCGTGATTTGGCTTATACTATAATTCTTTTACTTTCTTATACATATAGAAATTGTAAGGAAATTTTTAACTTTTGTAATGGTGGTGTCGCAACGAGATATGATTTTGCGAACACCATCAACGAACTTTATTTTAATGGAAAAAATAATGTGGTCATAAAACCATGTAAATCAAATGCTTTTCCATCAAATGTGAGTAGACCTGCGTATTCAGTACTTGACAATAGTTTGATTGACGAAGAATTTGAACTTCAGATACCTTATTGGAGAGATTCACTTAAAAAATGTGTTGACAGAATAAAAAAAGAGACCGATTAAAGTCTCTTTTTTCTTTTTTATCTCTATGAGTTTAGTAAGCAAGAATGCAGTAGTCCGGTCGAAGGGTTGCAGTAACCGTTGCAATGTCATCCTGTGAATAATTAAGTTCCCCGAAGTCGGCATCGCTAATGAAGCAATTCTTTAATATCCATTTCTGTACAACAACACCGGTAGGGTCAAGCATGTCTAATTCAACATCTCTCTTATATCCAATTGCGTATCCTTGACGACCAGTTGCTGATTCTGAGCCAAGACGCACCCACTCCATTACTGCCTGTGATGTTGAAGGTCCGATTGGGTCACGGAAGACAACCTGAATAGTATCCCAAGTATATCTACCAAGTACATAAGTAGAAGTATTCAAGAACTGAATTTCTGTAACATTTTGTTTTAATGAAGGTCTTTTTGCTGAAACCAATGTCCACTCTTGAATTCCAAGGTCTGCGGGAAATCTCAATACCCACCTATTCTGTCTCAATGGCTCATAGACCAATGGCATTTTTTGTAGTAAGTCACTCATTGCTGTATAATGTTTTTTTAGTTATTCTTATTTTTCTTAATAAATAGTGTAATAATGATTTTTTTTAAAAGTTTTTTATAATGTTGCTTTTTCCATTGTTCATTTGGTAAAAAACAAAAACGCCACACTTAGGTATGACGTTTTTCATTAAAATTCAATTCTTATTTATCGCATCATTTCACCGTTTTGTGGGCGGTTGTTTGGATTATTGAACGCCGTTTGCTGCTCCGGTTTTTTATCACAAATCTGCCAAATCTTTTTAAGTAACTGATATCTCTCATCATCAGGGTTTTCAGCAAGTTTAGCCATGCCCCTTAAAGACTTTTTACGGATATCATCGACAAAAGCCATCACATCCATATCTTCGTCTTCATTTTCCACTGGTTTTTCAATGGGTTCTCCCGGAACTTCTTCTTCATAATCCATAGGTTCCGTCTCGTTTTCAAAATTCAATGCCTCGTTAATGTTTTTCGGCATTTTTGAAACAAAATTTTTCATTTCGTTTATGTTAGTTTTAAGCGTTTTCTTTTTCATAACGTTTAATGTCTTTAATGTTATATTTCTTTTATAAATAGTTTGTTAAATCATTTTGTTGACTTATGATTAATTTTTGTTATCTTAATTAAAGGAATAAATCTAAATAGTAAATAGTATATTATGGATAAGGATATTACCAAATTTAATGATGACGTTTCATATTATAGTAGAAACAAGATTAAATTGCAAGATGAAATAAGGGAATGCGTAAACGAAATAATTTCCCTTGAAACAACAATGGAAAAAAATAAAGAGATTGATGCTGAATGTAATGAGTCTGATAATTTGATTGAAGATAAAGTGGCTAAGTTAAAAGAAAGAGCAACTTACCTTAAGGAAATTAGAGAAACAATTAGAATGGAGGAGGAGACAAAATTTAAAGTTAAAATGTCTGAAAAGGATAAGGAGTTGCTACAGAAGATACATGAAATTAAAGACAGTCAAGAAGAAAATGTAGATGAACAGGACAATGAGGATAGAATGATTATCTTATCTGAATGGAGTACTGTAAGGTCGTTAATGGAAAATGGAATTAATAAGACATATTCGTTAAGGGAATCTTTTTTAAATCATTATTTTCTTGTAAAGTTGCCGGATATTTTTAATATTAGACCCAGTGAAATAGTAAGTTTTTATTATAATATCCCTCAAGGTAAAAAAATAGGATTATTCAAGAAACGTGGTGAAATAAGCGTAGTATTTAGAGAAACTATAGGTTATGGGCAGATAAGTAGTATCTATAAAAATTTAGGTAAGAATATTTATGATAAAATAAGACTCATTAAAATAGACAAAGACGGAAAGCATCAATATACAATTGTGTTTAGTGGGTTGAAGCTTACTAATTTTTATGATGGAAATTATGCATATGAAAACGAAACAGAACACGAAATAATTATGCATTTAACCTATAAAAATATTGAGTATGTTGATGCGGTTAATGCAAGCGGTCATAAAGTATATGAAACAACCACAGAAGAAAAACATAGCGATAAAACCGATAAAAAAGAAGACGACACAAAAAAAGAATAAACCGCACCCCAAATATGGAACATCTAAATTAGAGGATATATTTGCCAAGGAGTTTCTAGACAAGATGGGTGTTAAGTATGTGAGACAATATGAGGCAAAGGATATAGGGAGGTTTTATGATTTTTTTATACCGGAAGCGAGATGCATAATAGAGGTTGATGGAGATTATTTTCATGGATACGGGTTGTTACATGAGAATAAAAACCCAATGCAAAAACACAATGAATGGGTTGATAGACAGAAAGATATGTGGGCTGCGAGTCATGGAATACCGGTTTTAAGAATTTGGGAACACGACATTAATGAACATCCCGCAAAGGTACGTAAAATATTAAAGGAATACATAGGGACATATACAGAAAAGAAAGAAAAAAAAGATAATAAAAACAAACGCCATTAAAATGAGACAAGTCGGAGAAGAAGAAAGAAAACGAATGCTTAAAACCCTTGAAAATCAATATAAAATGTCTGTCGAGTCACTTAAAGAAACTTACAGGGAGTTGAAGAAAAAAGTTGACGAAAACGGAAAGAGGGTTTATACAGATGATGATATTGAAAAAACAGATTCTGTAGTTCTCATTAAGAACGGATTAGAAGACATGAAGGAGCAGTATAAATTCATGGGTGGTAATCCGGATGAACTTGACAATTTATCAGTAAAAAAGAAAAAAAATGAAAAGAAAGTTCATGGAGAAACAATTTTTGATGTAGCCGCGAAGATTAACAGTAAAGAAGGAGAAAGAAAAGAAAATAATACTCTAAAGGAGGCGACAAGACCGCGACAACAGAGCGTAACATCAATTATTGAGCAAAAGCCGCAGAAGCCATACATTCCGGACGAACAACCGGACGATAACCCATTGTCTTCGTTTGATGTAATTCCGCTTCCGTCAAAGGGTGAATGTTATAAGGATAAAATGTCGACATTACCAGTGGGCTTCCTTACGGCATATGATGAAAACATTATTATAAATCCAAATCTATATGGACAGAATCTCGTAATTGATACGCTGTTAAAAAGAAAAATACTTGATAAGAGCATTGATGTTGATGATTTATTGGAAGGTGACAGGGATGCCGTTATTCTCTTTTTAAGAAGTACTGGATATGGAAACGAATATCCTATAACAGCAAAAGACAATGAGACCGGTAAGGAGTTTAATGCTGTTATTGACCTTTCAAAACTCAAATACAAGGAGTTCAATTTAAAGAGTGATAAAAATGGTTGGTTTGATTTTCAGTTACCTGTTTCAAAGAAAAATATCAAGTTCAGATTTTTAACACACAGGGACAGAATAACCCTTGAGAGAATAGAGGATATGGAAGATGAAACGGTAAAGAAAGCCCGCATGATTAAAATGAAGGATGAACTTGATTTTATTGCTGAGAACGATGAAACACTGCAAAACGATAAAAGAATTAACCTTAGAAATGCGGTAAGAACTATTGAAGACGTAATAGAATCAATGGAAGATTTTAATGAGCAACTTTATACACAGAAACTTACAAATGAGCTGGAGTATTCAATAATGTCAATTGACGGAAATGAAGACAGGTCCTTTATTCATGACTTTGTACAGAATATGCCGATTATGGACTCAACGGAATTAAGACTCTACATCAATAAGAATACGCCTGGTATCAAATATGAGGTTGAAATAGAAAAGCCGGAGAGTCTCGGAGGTGGCTCTATGACGGTGTTTCCACAATTTAACCAATTTATTTTTCTCAATCGTGCCAAGTGACTATGAAAGAGGACTTAAAGAGGAAATATGGGGTGTTTTCAAATATATGAAGATACCAATGGAAACAGTCATGAAAATGCCGATTCAGGACAGAAAGTTCTATATAATGAGGCATAATTATGAAGTTGAAATGGAAAAGGGTAATAGATATGGGAGCACAAACGATGTAACTTATTCAACGCCGGATGCAATCAACATGTTTTCAAGGAATCAAACAGAATATGAAAAAAACAAGAGCGGAAGTAAATAGCCGCTCTTAATATTTTAAGAAATACATTTTAAGATATTTATAGTTAAAATATTGTGTATATATGGCAGTCGGTTTACTAAATGTGTTGAATGGTTTTCAAGGTTTATTTGGTACTGTGTTTAGTGGGCTTAAGAAAGTTGCAAACGGAAATTTGCTTATTAGTCTGACACAAGAAGCATACATTGATAGGATGTTAGCGGGCGTGGATGCCTATAAAAGCATTGATAAGGCCGCCACTGAAATGGTTCGTTCGCTTGGTGGTGGCGTAAATGCAATAAGGGATATTTCAAGAGCTACATTAAATGCTGTACATGACTTAGAAATCGCAAGAAAATACAACATTTCATCTGAAGAATTAATAAGGGCACAAGCCAATTATGCTAGTGCACTTGGAAGAAATGTGCGTTTGTCACAAGGAAAATTTGATGAGAACGGAAATATCATCGAAGGTACGTCACAGTTAGAAACACTGGCTGCAATGTCCAGAGTATTTCAGGATAGTACAACTGAAATGCTTCAAAATATGGAACTTTTTGGTTTAGGAATTGATGATGCGTCCAAACGTTCTGAAAAGATGTATAAGACTGCAGCAAAGAGCGGAATATCATTATCTAAATATACAGATACTGTCGTTAAAAATATGAGGATGGCCCAAAACTTTACATTTAAAAACGGTTTGAAGGGTCTTGAGAGTATGGCTAAGAAGGCGGTTGAACTTAAAATGGATATGGCTCAGATAGAGGGGTTTGCAAATAAAGTTAACAGTCTTGAGGGTTCTGTTACCACTGCAGCAAAATTACAAGTTCTTGGTGGTCCGTTTGCGCAATTTTCAGACCCGCTTTCCATGTTGAGTGAAAGTCTGACCGATATTGAGGGACTTCAGGACCGAATGATAAAAATGTTCGGTAGTTTAGGGAGATTTAATAAACAGACAGGGGAAATAGAAGTTTCATCATTTTCAAAACGACAGATACGTGAGGCAGCGTCTTTAATGGGAATGGATTATAATCAGGTTATGAATATGATTCAGAGTAATGCAAGACGCGAAGAAGTCCAAAAACAGATTACACAAACTGTCGGTGAAGGTACATTTAACAAGGATTTTATGGAACTCCTTAAAAACACCGCACAGTTTAGAAATGGGGTTGCGTATTTTTCTGATGGTGATAGAGAATACACTATGGAGGAATTGTCTGCCGGTGGTGAAGACCTTCAAAAGACTTTAATGTCAAGGTATCAAGACGAAAGTAAGGACATTAAGGATATTGCAATGCACCTTATGTCAATTGAAGAATATGCGAATGCCATAGTAAAACAGATGGAGACCGGTAAGGCTTATGGTGAATCAATGAAAAGATATAGAGAGGGTGGAAAAACAAGCCTTGAAATATTTGATGATTTTAGATACGGTTTTGCGGATAAGGTAGATTTCAATAAAATTGGTAATGCTATGGGTGCTTTTCAACACGCGGCTATGTCTATTACAGACACTTTTGGAAGATTAATTTTACCGCAACTTGAACAGATTCCTACCAGAATGGATGGTATTGTAAGTGGGTTAGAGCATATTTTAATTGAGATTGGCGACCTTATGAAAATCCCGAGAGACAAAATAGATGGTTTATTAACAGGAAAAATTAATTTCAGTGGTAACGGAAGTGCACCAAAGCCAGGAAAAGAATCAGAACGTACAGAATTTATAGATGATGCAACAGACTATACTAATGCTTTTATCAATGGTTTTTTAAACTTAATTAATGGAAACGGTTTGGAAGCGACAACACCACCACTAAAAGAACTTGGAGGACCAATAATAGGTGAATCACACGCAAAGGGTGGCGTTCCGATTATTGCTGAAGGTGGAGAATTCATAGTAAATCAAAAAACAATGGAAAACTATGGTCCACTAATTGAAGCAATGAATGCAAATGGGGCAAAACAATACCATTTAGGTGGTTATGTCGGAGGAGGAAAAATAGGAAATATTCCGGTATCTTTTTCCGATTCTAATAGTGATATTCTAAAGTCAATCGACACATCAATAAAATCAATCGCACCACAAAGATACACAATAACCCCGACCGTTACAAATGGAATACAGACGTATAAGGTAAGTGAAAGAGAGAATAGGGTAGTTGAAAATCAGAGAAAACCCGAAGAAGAAACTCCAAAAGAAATGACAGTAAATATTAAATTCTCTGATTTGATGGTAAAGGGAGATGGTTTATTGAAAAACATATTACCTTCAATAATTAACAGTAGTGATTTTGTTGATAAGGTGAGGGCTGTTATTCTGTCAGGACTCAATGGAAAAGACAGAAACGAGAAGAGGTTCAATTAATTAAAATAACATATTGAATATTTTTTAAAATGGCGTTATTTGATGATATACATAATGGGCTAATGAATGCGAGTAACATTATAAAAAATTCTGCTACTTTTGGAAAACTCGACGGAAGGATGATAGGTAATTCCAATGGTAGTGCAGAGTTACTTACAAGGGTAGTATCAAGACAAATAGGTGAAAGTCTATTAGGAAAATTTTCGTTTCATACGGATATAAATTGTATACGAAATCCGTTTTCTAGAAGATATGAAAGGGTTGATAATACCGGAATAGGAAATTTTAATTTTAATATACCAGATTCACCGCTTATTGGTCAGTTATATGACGTATATTATCATGAAAATGACCGTATAGAGTTTTTAGATAGGACAGTTGCCGGTGACCTTATGGGTTATACACACCTTCAGGCTGCTGCAGAAGAAAGAAATGAAAATCCATTCCTTGACAAATTATTTGCAGTAAGTACTTATAATAATTTTGTTGAACCGGAAATATATCTTAATGATGTTCCGTTTTGGAGAAATCTTAATATAGGAAGTAAGAGATATACCCCGAGAGACCCATATGCAACATTTCCACTTTATACTTATCCTGTACACAGAGCGCTAAATGGTGAAGTACAGGTATTTAATAATTTGTTTGAGATTTATGATGTTGAGAGTGGACCGATACAACAAGCAACAGAACTCGATACGTATGAATTTAACAGAACAACGCTATTATCTCATGATGGTATAGCAAACACGGAATTCTTTTATCAGGAGAATACAAAGCCAAATGCGGGACAAGCAAGAGACCTTACACAAGATATACATGCGGGAAATTCAACACTTGCGGACGTTCTTGAATTAGATAGAGATAATTTAAAGGACATAAAGGGGTTATTAAGAAAAACAAACAAATTATTCAATGACGGAAAGGTTGGGAGTTTAATTAATCGATTCAAGACAGACATATTGAACGGAGAAAATATACCATCAATAACAAATACCGCTTTCAATAAACAGCATGGTATGTCAAGGGGTAGAAACCTTACAAAACCAGAAACAACAAAAGAAAATGACTATGACAACCCATATTGCCGCGTATGGACTAGTCATCATAGATATAGTAAGTATAATGACCTAATAAGACCATTTGCGACATCTTTAAATGAAGATACGTTGTCATCGGTAGCAAAGCCTGACGGAAGTATATCCAGCCAGTACTATACACAAGGTGACGGGTTCAGACCTTTTGATGGTAACACAAGATTGAGTCATATGTCTACAATGGACTTTGAATCTTCCAAAGGTAGAATGCCAAGACCAAGATTTGCACCTACATATAGAAATAACGGAACAACAACGGATGATGACATTAAAAGATGCATGTTTTCCATAGAAAATCTTGCATGGAAAGATATTAATTTTGGCGCACAAGTTATTGGAAATGGAGACAAGAATAAATTTACTTTCGGTAACACACTCACAAAGGAGCAAAGAGGTCCAAATGGTGGTAGAATAATGTGGTTTCCTCCATACAATCTTAAATTTTCAGAACAGGTATCAGCACAATGGAATGATAATAATTTCATAGGACGAGGTGAACCAATTAAATCATATTCTAATACAACAAGAAGAGGACAGTTAAGTTTTACACTACTTGTTGACCACCCGATGATAATAAATCAATATACAATGGATAATCTTTACGGTGATAATAGTAAAGATAAACAGGATGAGGATATTTTAAGATACTTTGCCGGATGCGGACCGTTGGATTTAAAGATTGAAAAAGATAAACCGATTCCTACTATTGATACATATGAATATGGTACGGCAACAGAACACAGGACAGTTACAGATATAGTTAACGAAGAACAATATTTACCCGCAGACCCGGTACCAGAAAAAACAGATATTGCACCGGACATTACGTTTAAAGTGCCGTTCTTCTACCCAAATAACTATTCTGGTGTTGACTATGACCCTGCGGAGGCGCTTGACATATTATTCAGAAAAGGTTATAGGGGTAGTTCTAATACGGGGTATGAATTATGGGAGTTAAATTCAACTGGTTTAACTTACCCTGTTGGTTTAGGTGGTAAGACATATACTTCAAGTGGAGGACAATGGTCCGGACAGCATCCATGGTATTTTGGACCCAATGTAAATGGTGGAATACAGTCATGGTATTACGCTGCAAATGGCAAAAAAATAACACAGATTTTGCCGGACAGTAATAGATATGATAGGGTTTCTTATGGTTTAAATTACGGGGCTTTCGGTGGTGATAGTTTACATGAAAGAGTCGTTAATAAGGGGTATTTACTTGGTCTTTCCGGGAATTCTGTTGATTGGAACGAAACGACAAATAGCGCTTTAACAATGATGAAACAACTGTTGGGTAATTATTTACAGAGTGAGGATGACCCTGAGATGAAGTATGTATTACCTTCATATTTCGTCTATACCGGCGGCATAAAAGACATGATTAAACTACTTGAATCGGATGATGGAATTTCACCAAAACCAAAATATAAAGTGAAGGTTGATTGTGTTGGCTATGCTTCCGTTGATGGCACCAAAATAAACACAATAGTTTCATCTTCTGACACGGTTGCAGGTGGCTCAAATAAGGTTTTATCAGAAGAGAGGGCAAATACCGTTGCAAATTGGTTCAAGAAATATTCAGGACTTGATGTTGAGATTGGGGAAGTAAATGGTAACGGTCAATTAATTGGTGATAAAGATGTTTCGTCATTACAGGGAAAAATAAGCAGGTGTGCAGTAGCAACAATTAAACTTATCAACACAAATAAGGCGACTGAGGAAACACCGACTAATGATGTTGAAACAGAAAAAATTATCGTAGTACCGAAAGAAGTGACCATAGATGTTGAGAGAAATTATAATTATACAGCAGTTACAACATCAGTAAGTTCTGCTTCACAATTAACGACTTACGATGATGAATATAAATTCTTCAAACAGATAAACGAAGGTGAAGGTGAAGAGTTTATAAAAAAATATATTTGTGATAAGGTTAAATATTTTGACCCAGCATTCCATTCAATAACACCAGAAGGTTTCAATGCTAGACTTACATTTTTAAACCAGTGTACAAGGCAGGGCCCGACTATCTCAGCTACCGACGATGAAAAAGCAACACATTCTATGGGTGCCGGTAATCTATCATTCGGAAGACCACCATTCTGTGTTTTACGAATAGGCGACTTTTTCTATACAAAAATATGCATTGATAGTTTAAACATAACTTATGATGTTGATAGTGGTATAAAGTGGGATTTAAACCCTGAAGGAATAGGTGTACAACCGATGATGGCAAATGTTGATATTAGTTTCACATTCCTTGGAGGTTCTGATTTAAGTGGTCCCATTGATAGATTACAAAATGCAGTATCGCACAACTTCTATGCAAATACTTCAGTTTATGACAGAAGAGCAGATTATAGAAATGTGTTTAGAGATGAAGATGATACCGCATACTCTTGGGAACCTACAATGAACGGAGATGACATGATTACAAAGAACAGGTCCGTTCATATAAAATATTCATCAACAAAAAAAGTTGAACAGGAAGAATTGGCTGATTTAGGGCTTGGTAGAAAAGTTGTAGATGATAAATTGAAAAAAGTTGAGCCAATTAAAGTTCCACCATTACAAACCAATAATGAAACGTTCCCAAGACCACAGATAAATAAACTAAATAGAATATAACACTATATGGCTACGTACGATAGATATACACAGTTCAGACAGGATGGAAAAATAAAGATTGTTCCATTTGGTAAGATTCCGCCGAAGTATACGGATTATTTTGAAACATACAGGAAAGGCAGGACAAGGCTTGATATTGTTTCTTATAACTATTATAATGATAGTGGATATGCGTGGCTTATTTTACAAGCAAACCCGCAATACAGTTCAATGGAGTATGAGATTCCGGACGGTGCACAACTAAGGATTCCATACCCATTAGCACAGAGCATAGAAGATTACAGGGCTTCTATAGAAGAGTATAATAAATTAAATCTTTAACATTTTATAATGGAGTACGATGATGCAGTAAAGAGGGCCGGAAGGATAGTATATATAGAACCAAACAATATAAACAACCTACACCCGAATAACTCAATTCCGTATCTTTATGAAGATTATGCCATATCGGTGAATCTTCGTGTATATAACGGAAACAGATATTCTTGTGGTCGACCTGAGGATTATAATGAAGATTGGTATAGGAATTTTGCACTTGATTATTCCTCAGATAACGGTACCATAACTTTTATAGGTGGTACAAATGGCTATCTTTCTACAAATTTTACTGACATTAACATGAATGACCCATTATCAAATACACATGAATGTCTTGGTATTGAAAGTATAAATATAGCATATGAATCATGGTTTTATCCTCAGGTCAAGATTAAATTCATAGATGTTAGGGGTGCATCTTTAATGCTACCTGCTGAATATGAGAAATATAACTCACCAGAATCGGATTTTACATCAAGCAGCAGGGCGACGTTTTTTAATTCCTTATTTTCGTTTCCATACCCAATGTTTAAATTGAGTATAAAGGGATTTTATGGAAAAGAGATAACTTACGACCTAAACGTTTCCGATGTAAAGATTAATTTTAACAGTACAACCGGACATGCAGAAATAAATGTAAGTTTTATTGGATATATGTATGGTGTATATAGTGAAATACCGATGTCACTTATTTCAGTTGCACCGTATGTTGAATATGGACCAAAAGGAAAAGAATATTGGAATCACGAAAAAAATGCCGGTCACTTTGTTTTTCGTGACGGGAATAATATTGATTCCGAAATGCTTACATACCCAGAGTTGCTTGATACAATTGAAAGGGTTGGTGAAAATGCAAAGAAAATAGTACGTAACAGTGAGGAAGGTAAAAGAATACATAATATTAATGCTTTAGTTAGAAAGATATCATCTGTAAAAACAAAATATTTCAATTTTAAAAACAAGTGGCAAACATACCGGACAAAGGGTGAGCAAAGTCCGTCTTTATTATATATGCCAGTTGATATTGAAGGTGATGACATAAATGAGACCGATTCCATAGAACAAAATGTCATAAAACTATCAAGTGAATTTAAGAGGGAGATTGAGGCGTACAATAAAATGGCTCATGAGTATGAACATTATGTTATAAAGACACTTGAGAAAGAAATAGAACTAAATGATATGGCATCTGATTATGAAAAACAGATGGAAATCAACAAGGGAGATTCAAACAAGGTTGATTTTAGTTCTATCGCTCAAAAATATTTATCATATGTTATTTTTACAACAACGGACGACCCATCAGAATCGGGCAAAAAGGTTATAAACACATTAGATGGTGATAAAATAAGAATAAACGGTTCTGTTGCCGATGTTTATAAAGATTTTCTTGGTGCTGTTAAGAATGGAGAAAAGTTGAATAATAGGAGTGAAGTTGTTGACACGACAGGTATAAGGAAAAAACTATTATCAAAAGATTCCCCGAAATATCTTAAAGTATATTTATTCCGCCTCTACCAAAAAGACCCTGTTAGTGAGATTAGAAATATAGAATCAAGGTTAAGTGATGAAAAAAGCGGGTTACAAAAGAAATTAAAAGAAATAAAGAAAGAAACAATGAGGGAGGGTCTTAGTTTTATTCCGACAATAAGGAATATGTTTAACTTGACTTTTGCTCATATGAACACATTTATTGAACTTTTTTATGATTGTCTCGGAAAAATAAAAGAACAGATAACTTCAAGGGAAAGACGAATAAAAGATTTCTTGGGACAAAACGGAAATATACAATGTGATATTAATGAATACTATGTCAAAAACGCAAAAGAAGACGGTTCGTTACCTCCGTTTACTATGTTTTATCAGGAAAAGATTATACCGAATGCAGAAAACGGAAGTGATAAAACATACGAGTTGATATGGCCGGGAAATTTACCTAATGGCGAGAATCTTGAAGAAGTAAAACTCGTTAGAGCAATTGTTTCCGCCACAAAGATGTATAAAGGAAAAATTGATGCAACGTTTCGTGAAGACACACAGAAAAAGGGAACAAATAAAGAAGTTGCAACAATCCCATTTTATCCGATAACACATTATGATTTTGTTCATCCATATACAAACCAGTATATCAATGTTTTATCAAAAAGTGTGAACAAAGATACAATACTTGATAGAATATTACTGATATTTGTTTTAAGGTGTTATTATTTCTTTTATATGAATTTTGGAGGCACAAACAGTACAGAGAGTACAACTTTGTCTGCAGAAAATGATGTTTTATATAAGAAATATGGAAAAATAGAAGCAGAGAATATATTCAGAGCACTTGATAATCAACATCTACCATGCTCAAGGGCGTTTAACAACAAATTATTAGAGGCGGTCGGTAATGTTGATAATTATGTTGAAAATTTTATAAGGAGGAAAATATTATCGGATGGTCTTGCAATCGTTCCGGAAAAGAATAGAAGTGCAATATTCGGAGTCGGAGCATCTTCTGCCTCCCCGTTAAAATATAAATGGTTGTCAAATAATGAAAACTTTTATATTCCAATAGGTGGTACATTCAATCTGAACACAATTTCGAATGACAAGGAAACATCTAAAATGGGGGATAAAGAAGAATATGTAACATTATCAAATCCAAGTGTTAACAAGAATAATTTTCATATTTTATCAGATAGTTCTATAATTAACAATCTGATGAATTCTGTTTATCATGAAAATGACGGCGGAGAAAGTTTTAATCCGTTGTTTAAGAATTTCCACGAAAATATACGTACAATAAGCAGTGATATGTTGGGTGAAGGGTATTTACGTAATTACCTTTCTCCTTATTGTAATTTTTCTGTTTCTTTATATGACAAACAAAAAAATGGAGAACTTTACAATAAAGGTATGTTACCATATGCTGCAATGTATGATGGCGAGAAGACAGATAACATAAAGGGAACATCTTTTAATATATTATACCCGTCAATTATTTTAAGCAATGTCGGCTCAGAAAACGCGATAAGAAATATTTTATATGCACACCCGATATATTATGCACAAAAAACAAATCTTGCAAAGGCTTATCTTTTTTTATGCGGAATCCCAGTATATGGCGACAAATTTATATCAACGACATGTGTAAGCGGAACGTTACCAAAGACAATATTATTGCGAGAAGGTGCACTATATTGGAGAAGAAAATTTATTGAAGAAAATGGAGAGGACCCGATTAATGTTAATGATATAGATAATCCGGATACAAAATTATATAGGTCGGCAGAAAAAGACGAAATCTATGCCATCAAATATGACAATAACATTTCATTATATCCAATACCCGTAAATGATTCTGTACAAAAATATGTTACTTTTACGGAGCCAAGCGGTATAACGGAAGGAAGAGTTAATGAACTGATAAAACTTTTTGAGGATTTTGCGGAAAGCACTGATTTTACAATTATTGATACAACTTACTCTTTATCATTATTCATAAAAAATGATGATGGTACAGAGACAACAAGAAGGGTTACATCAAAAGAATTGTCAACCGCCAAGACAGAAGACATAAGGAAAAACGGAGTATATTCAGATTATGGCACACCTACTGTTTATGGTAAAATAAGGTCAGGTATGGTTCCGTTCGGTCCAGATGGTAGTGGTAATTTTAACGGTGATATTAGTTTTTCGTATAAAAACGCACAGGAAGCATTAAAGAGACTGTTTGGCGATTTTGATATAGTGATTGATTATGCAGTACCTTATTCAAATACACCGAATGTTACATATGATTGTTTAAAGACCTCAATGGTGTCGTTTATAACTGAAATACTCGGAAGAACACAACCGGAAAGGGTTACGGAAGAACAGACGGATGAAGTTTTAATTTTAGATGACAAGTATGGTAGTGAAGATTTTCTTATAAGCGTTTATGATATATTAAGGACGTTATACAATAAATGGCTTTGTGCAAACAGCAAGGATGTGTGGTATTTTGATGCGATGGCTTCTCCGGATGAAATGGCTGACAGTGATTTTGGAAAATTTAAATATATTGACAATTTTTACCACGACATAAGTGATAAATTAATTATCAATTTAGAGTGGGTTGTAAAAAATCTACCAAGTTACACCATTCAGGATATTAATGATGTTGGAGAAGAATTTAACGGAAAAAGCAATTCAATATATAAATTCCTTGCAGATATATGTGAGAAAAATAATATGCTTCTTATGGCTCTTCCTTCAATGTATGGTTTGACGTTTGATGAAACGGGAGAAAGCATAAAAGATATGTTTAGACCAATTCCATACAATGAGGCTAAGAGAATGAACAACAAAAGTAGCACGTACGTAGCACTTTACACGTATAAACTTTCAGAATTCCTTGATATAAAGAGTGAGTCTGGCCGTTATGGTTTTAAAAACGACGGATGTGATATTGCGGACTCGAGGGGAAATATTCTTGCACCGGTACCTGCTCCATTTGCTGATGGTGATGAAAATTCAATGGTCGTGCCCGCATTCGGTGTAACTTTTGCAAAACAGAATCAAAGTTATTTTAAGAATATACAACTTGATATGGCTGACCACCAACAGACGGAGGCATCCTTACGTACAATGTTCAATATAGCCGCGAAGGGTTCACAAACACCACGTTCTACACAGATGTTCGGGCAGGATTTATATCGCGTATACTCATCTTATTCATATATGTGCAGTGTTGATATGATGGGAAATTCACAAATAATGCCACTTATGTATTTTCAATTGAATAATATACCTATGTGGAATGGACTATACATGATTATAAAGGTGACCCATAATATTAATGGAAACGGAGATATGACAACCAATTTTATGGGAGTTAGAATTTCAAAATACTCCACGCCATATATTGAATCTGACTTTATCTACATTGATGATGATTTCCCGGAGGATGAAAAGTTTGAAGAAGAGGAGGAACAAACAAGTGATGTGAATACTGATGGGACGAAGGGTGATAATAAGGCAATCGCAACCGCCCATGAAAAATATCAGAAAGTATATTCTCAGTTTGTGAAGGGAAATGAAAAATATGACGGTTCAAATACCGGTGGACAAAATGTATATCCAAAAACACAAGTCGCCATCAATATGGATTATCTTGCTTCGAAGGGTTATAACAGCCCGATAGATGAAAGCATCGTTAATTCAAGTTCTTACAACGGATATAAATACGGTGAAGGACAAAAGAGAACGGTAAAATATTTAATTGTGCACTCGTCGATGTATCCTTATGAAGAGGCGGTAATGAATAAAGGTGCATTCCCTCCCTATAACATCTATATAGACGGAGAAGGAATGATACATTATCCATGGTTCCATTTAGGTAATAAAGAGACAGATACAAATATGTGTGAAAGAGATGCCACGACGTCTTCGAAAAACTATAGGTATTGTAGTATGAATTTAGCATTTTTTGGAACATATGGCGGCGGTAAAGTGAATATATCTGATGCGACGTTAAATACATTGTATCAATATCTTTTAGCATTCCACAAGGTTCATCCAAATGTAAAGATAGTAGGGTATAATCAGATTGGGTATGCGGAAAATGATGGAAATACATTATCACCTGGATTCCATATGCCATTATTACTCACAGCATTGGGTATAAGAGAAGCGGCACTTTATACTGATATGGACAATTTTATGACACCTTGTTCAAATGACAGGACTTATATTGACGGAAATAACGCTTCGAACATATATAATGCGGAAACCGGTGAATGGAGAAAACAAAAAGAAGAAAAAAAGAAAACCATCAGTGGAATAAGATAGTGGGAAGAGCTTTTTTGCTTTTCCCATTATTTTTTGTATCATTATTCTGATGAAAAAAATAGCAAATATACTTACTGACGGACTGTTTGAAAATGATGGTCTTTATAATGTTGTGAAAGAGAAGGAAGACCTGATTGAAGGTATTCCTACACTTGTTATTGGGTGGGAGAAGACAAAGAAACTTTTCCCATCAGCATGCATTATAGAGTGGAAGATAAATGATAATCTGTATTGGACATGGGGAAACAGGGAGCGGAGAGAAGTGCAGGAACGAGATTTGGTGAGATTTCGTAGGATAGCAATAAAGGAATTTCTAACAACCATCAAGTACGTTTTTTTCAATGTAATGGTCAGTTCAGATATGATGGTAGAGAAATTTCTTTCTTCTTTAAAGGATGATAGGGTAAAATACATTTTCATATATAATGATATGATATATGTTTATTATAGTGGGAATAATAATATAATAGGTGTTTCACTATGTGATGTGGATTATGTTGGAATGGATAGGAAGGTGTTTTTCAGAGCATTATATGGCGGAAAAAATAATGTGTTTGTTAAAGATGAAATACCTTTTAAATTACGAAATGAGTTTAAAAATAAGTCGTATATGTTTCCATACTTATATTCAAACTAATTTTTTATCTTAATAAACTATTTATATATAAAAAAATCTGTGATTATGAGCGCAGTAAAACAAATAATTAAGCATAAGAGGATTGTATATCCGTCCCCAATTCCTTCCAAGAACAAGATTGATACTGAGGACGGAAAAAATATTATATCCAAAACAAATGAAAAGACGTCTACTCCTAATAATAAAAAGAAAAAAAAGGATAAGGATATGGTAAACAATAAGGTTAATCTTGCAGAAGAAATCGCTAATAGAATGGAAGACGAGAATGTAAAAATTGTTAAAAAAGACAGAGGACTTATTGAACGTACGGAAAGTTCAAAAATTATTTTAACTGAAGATAATAGACAAGTACTTAACGATTAAAATGACTGATATTAACGAATACAAGAAGAAGTTCAAGAGATGCATTCTTGAATATACAACGATTGGCGGTAATATAGAGGAAGACGACCCTAATGCCCAACTCACAACGCCAGCTGACCCTAATGCAATGGTTGCTCCTGTCGACCCGAACGCGATGGCTGCACCAGCCCAGACTGACCCTGCTGCTATGGGTGGTGCTGCTCCTGCCGATATGAATGGAGACGGTATGCCGGACGACCCTAATGCAATGGCCGCTCCTGCCCCAGTACAGCCAGCAGAAGCACCTGGTTTTCAACCTAATCCTCAAATCGCACAGCCGGAAGAAAATATGAACGAACCGGAACAACCAGAAAAGGAAGAAGAGAATGACGAAATTAAGAACAAGCAGGAAAGAACTGAAGAAAAAATTGATGCGCTTTCTGCTAAGTTTGAAAAAGTTATGATGGCTCTTAACACCATTGAAAAACGAATTGAAGATAGCGACGAAGAAATTGATGCTTTTAAAGCTGAGATGGAAAAAAGGAATCCCACTGCGGTTGAAAAAATGACAATTCGTTCACAGAAATCAGGTCCGTTTGTCAAGACACCTGAAGAATATTGGCAGACAGATGCTCCGGATAATTATTCTCCTGAAGATGACAACAATGGAGTTGGTGAGCCACAGTATGAAATAACAAAAGGTGACATTGATAACATAACTGATTGGCGTTCAATTTCCAAAAGTTTTGAGGATGAACGTGAACGAATGGGTTTAAGAAATATTCTTGGATATTAAAACATTATAAAGATAACATTTTAAACAAGCCATTTTATAATTTGGCTTGTTTTTTTCTTTTATTTTTTGTATATTTGTATTGGTTATAATTCTATTATAACTATTATTTTAATAATAACTTTTTATAAAATTTAACAAAACTATGGGTAACATTATTAACTTACCGAACATTACTCCCGAAGCGATGGAGAACCTTGAAAAAGAAACGAGAGAAGGTACGACCAAGAAAAACAGTAACTTTGATACTCGTAACTATCTTGATGTTAGACTTGATGAAGGTCAGACTGAAAAAACTCTGAAAATAAGACTCTTACCTATGGACCTTGATACGGGTAATCCATTTATAAAGGTCCACACTCACAACGTTAAAGTACCGAAGGAGGTTTCAAAAAGTGGTTATAAATCCTACATTTGTTTAAACAAGACGAATGGTGTCGACCACGAAGTATATGGAAACAAGTGTCCTTTCTGCGAACTTAATCGTGAGGCATATTCAGAATCAACAAAAACTTCAGACCCGGTACAGAAAGAAGCACTGCAGAAAATATCTGTTGCAAATCTTTCTAGGGAAACAGTTATCGTTCGTTGTATTCAAAGAGGTAAAGAAGATGAAGGTGTGAAGTTTTGGAAATTCAACATCCGAGACAAGGATAAGAGCGACCCTTACAATCAGATTATGCGTTTGTACAAAACACGTAAAGAAGAAGCAGAGGCGGCTGGTCAAGAACTCAATATCCTTGACATATATAACGGACGAGACCTTAATGTAACTATTACTGAAGGAAACGCAGCCCCGACTATTTCTGATGCTGGTTTTTCAACCCCACTTTCAAAAGATGAGAGTCTTATGAAACAATGGATTTATGACGGTAAGAAGTGGCAGGATGTTTTTGCAATCAAACCGTATGAATATCTTAGTATCGTTTCTCAGATGCGGATTCCTTGGTATGATAGGGACCTTGGAAAATGGGTTGATAAGGAAGAATATGATATTGCTCAAGGTAATGAGGTAAAAAAGGCAGACGATGATGTAAAGAAAGCAGAAGATGCACTTAAAAACGTTACGATTGAGAAGAAGGACGATTTTACAGCGTCAATTACGCTTTCTGATGATGACCTACCATTTTAAAACTTCGCAAGGGCAACGGAAGTCCTCCACACGTATGGGGGATTTCCGACCCTTTTATAAAAAGGAAAAGATTATGATTTAAATGTGTGGCCACGGGAAGGTTATATATAAATTCGGAACAATGAATTCTGGAAAAAGTATGCATTTATTAGCAACTGCATATAATTTTCAGGAACATAATATACCATTTCTCGTCTTAAAAAGTGAAATAGACAATAGGGATGGAGAAAATGTTATTCATAGTAGGGCACTTGGAGATAGAGAGTGCGTCAGTATAAGAAAAGACGCAAATATATATGAAATTGTTGCAACATATACCGAAATATCTGGTGAAAAGTTAAAATGGATATTGGTTGATGAGTCTCAATTTTTAACGGAAGAACAAGTTGAAGAATTAGTTGCAATTGCAGATAATATGGGGATAAATATTATCTGTTATGGTTTAAGGACCGATTTTAGGACAAGACTATTCCCTGCCTCCAAAAGATTATTCGAATTGGCAGACAGTGTGGAAGAAATAAAGTCAAGTTGCTATTGTGGAAGTAAAACAATAGTTAATGCAAGGATAAATTCTGAAAGACAGATAGTTACGGAAGGAGCACAAGTAGAGGTTGGCGGAGATGACCGATATGTTTCCTTGTGCCGTAGATGTTATTTTGCCAAGACGGGACATAAGTTGTATAAAAAGGTGGAGGAAGACTAAGATGATTAGAGAAGTAAAAAGATATATGTGTCCATTTGATAGTACCCCAAAAGATGATGATATAAAAGAATGTATCGAATTGGCAAAACAAAATGATTGTGTTATTGAATTATTTTGGAGAACGAAGTGGAGTGGTAACTATTCGAGATACATTTATCCAGAAACTACATTTGACAAAATCAAAGAGTCGTTACCAAGAATATATGGAATATAATAATTGAAATAAATTACATAAAATATTATGGCTCAACCACTTAAAAAGAAAGAAGTAAAGAAAAAGAATACGATATCAGACCTTAAGAGTAAGATGGGTTTTGGTGTTAGTGTGGATAAGGGTAAAATAAGCGGAGCAAGTAATGCGGACAAACCACTTGAATGGTTGATTATGCCTAAAGCATACCAAGACGCCGTAAAGTTACCCGGTTTTCCTATGGGCTATGTCAGTACAATAGTAGGACACTCAAACACCGGTAAATCAACGCTTATAAATCACGCAATTGTAGCAGCACAGAGACAGGGTATAATTCCGGTCATTTATGATACAGAGAACAATTTTGATTTTAACTATGCGATTGATATGGGTATGGATGCAACCCCAGTATATGGTGATGTTGAAGTTGAGGAAACAGACCCAGAGACCGGAGAAATAACTGTAACAACAGAAAATAGAATAATTGAATATGATGGTCCGTTCTTCTATTTCAATAACGCTATTTTAATTGACCGTTACGGGGACATTGACTATAGTACGGGTAAAAAGACACAGAAAAAGAGGTCAAAGGCAATAATTGAGGATATGGTTTACTCAATTAATGAATTTTTGGAGTATCAGGCAAACGGTGATATAGAACAAGGATTTTTGTTTGTGTGGGATTCCGTTGGTAGTATTGGTGGTCTTAAATCATATAACAGTAAGGTTGGCAACAATATGTTTGATGCCGGTACTATATCTGCAGCATTCCAAGATATTATGGATAGTGCGATTCCTTCATCAAGAAAGGTATCATCTCCATATACAAATACGATGATTATGGTTAACAAGGTTTGGCTTGATGGCACAACGAATCCCATGGCGCCACCTAGTTTGGAATTAAAGGGTGGTAAGTCTGTAACATATAGAAGCCGTTTAATCATTCTTCTCGGAGGACAACTCAAAGCATCTGTAAAGAAACTCACGGCTACGAGTAAGGGACTTAACTACAATTGGGGTGTTCAAACAAAAATAAAGGTGTTGAAAAATCAATTACCATCACCATATGACTTAACTTATGAAGGAGAATTTATCTGCACTGGTTTCGGAATTATAGGAATGGATAAGGAAGAACAAGATGAGTATAAGAAGACCAAGGTACCTATCATTATGAAGAGAATATCTGATGGAAAGGCTGATATTAAATCAGATGATATAACTTTCGGAGAGTCAGAGGAAAGCGATGTAGATTAAGATGTAACGGGATATCATTTTTTGATTTCCCGTTATTTTTTTGTACATTTATACTAAAATGTAATACGTATGGCACAACCGATAAGAAAAAACATAATTGACAAACACCCGGATACAGTAAAGGAAAAAACGTTCGTCACTTTACTTGTTGATGGAAATAATCTATTGAGGATTTCTATGGCTGATACAAAAAGAAACAGTCGTGGTGAGCATTATGGTGGTGTTTTTCAATTCCTATTACAGTTAAGAATGATGATAAACAAAATCGGAAGTCGTTTGGAATATATATATGTTTTCTTTGATGACCATGATTCAGGTGTACTTCGTTATAATCTTTATAAGGGGTATAAGGCAAATAGGGATAAAAATTATGAGAATTCTCCTTATGGTAAGACAGAGTATTGGAAAAAATTGAATGCGACATTGGATAATATGCAGAATTCAATATATAAGAAAAAGAAAAATACTGATAAGGACGAGGAGGAAAGGGAAGATTTTAACCGGGAAAGAGAGATTTTATTGAAGTGTCTGAATGAATTGTATATTAGATGGGTTTTTGACGATATTACGGAGGGTGATGACCTTATAGCGTATTATGTAAAGCACAAAAAATCAAATGAAAGGATTGTTATAATGAGTACTGACCATGACCTTACTCAACTAATATCTGATGATGTGTGTGTGTTTGACAAAAAATTAAAAAAATATCTATCAAAAGAAAACTTTAGAGAATATAGGGGTATACCAGTAGAAAACGTTGTTGTTGAGAAGATATTATTGGGTGACGATAGTGATAATATAAAAGGAATTAACGGACTTAGTGAAAAAAGGCTTGTTGAGTTAATACCGGAGATAAAAGAGCGTGCTGTTACGGTTGATGAAGTTATTGATACCGCAAAGAAAATGATAGAAGAAAGGGTAAAAGAAAAGAAAAAACCCTTAAAATGGCACGAAAATATTGTTAATGGGGTATCAAATGGTGAATATGATGGAAATTTTTATGAAATTAATGAGAAAATAATAAATTTGTCAGAACCGCTCATCACGGAAGAAGCAAAGAAGGAAATGGACGAAACGATGTATGCCGTACAAGACCCAGATGGGCGAAGCTTCGGTAACCTTTTCGGGTATATGAAAGAGAACGGTATTGATGAATTATCTGATAGTGATAGATTCGCTTCATTTTTTGAGCCCTTTAAACCATTGATTGATAAAGAAATAAGGGAATATAAAAAATATATAAATGATAACTAAAATTGATACACCAAATATATTTGATGCTTATGAATGGAATGATGAGTGTTGCGGGGCTTCCATGATTTTTAACATGCAACCGTTTTGTTTAAGTGAAGAAGGTGTATCTTTTCCACTTGATGATTATCAGTTTTGGAGAAGCAAAATGTCGATTACAAGATGTATAGGACAAAACCGTCCTAGTATTTATTAATTTTGTTTTTAAAATATATTTTTGTATTTTTATTATGCTTTTGTTAAACTTTAATATAAAAATCAAATGAAAAATTATCTTTTTACAAGTGAGTCTGTATCTTGTGGACACCCGGACAAGTTAGCAGACCAAATTTCTGACACTATCCTTGATGCGTTTCTTTTAAAGGATAAAAATTCAAAGGTTGCTGTAGAGACATTTATTACTGATGGATTGGTTGTTGTCGGTGGCGAAGTACATTCGAATGCATATGTTGACCTTAAAGAGTGTGCAAGAATGGTTTTGAAAAATGCAGGTTATACGTCTGATTTTTGTTTTGACCCAGATAACTTTGGTTTCATTTCAACATTGCATGAACAAAGCAATGATATACGTATGGGTGTTGAAAAAGAAAATGAAATTGAACAGGGTGCTGGCGACCAGGGTATGATGTTCGGATACGCAACAAATGAAACAAAACAACTTATGCCCCTACCTTTTGTACTTGCAAATCTCACAATGTACATTATGGATGAGACAAAGAAAAAAATGAAAGACGTTTCCGTTGGTTATACAATGGCACCGGTTTTAGGACCAGATGCAAAATGTCAGTATACGGTTGAATATGATGGAGATACAAGACGACCGGTAAAAGTGAAGACAATCCTCATATCAACACAGCATAAGGAGTCACTTTCAGAATCTTTTATTGAGCAGTGGATTAAAGATGTTATTATTCCGCGTGTTATAAACTATGATACGTCTTGGAAATCCCTTTTTAATGACTATGAACTTCTTGTTAATCCGACAGGGCGTTTCGTAATAGGCGGACCAAAGGGTGATACCGGGTTAACCGGCAGAAAAATAATTGTTGATACTTATGGCGGTTCGTGTCCTCATGGTGGTGGTGCCTTTTCTGGTAAGGACGGAAGTAAGGTTGATAGAAGTGGTGCATATATGGCTCGTTTCCTTGCAAAGAATATTGTAGCAGCAGAATTAGCAAAGGAGGCAACAATACAAATATCTTATGCAATTGGAAAGAGTTATCCATTATCTGTATATGTTAATACGAATGGTACGGGCTTTTATGACGATTCAATATTAGCGAATGCGATAACCAAAAGTATTGACCTTCGTCCGTATGCGATTATTGAACGTTTTGGATTAAAAAATCCCGTATATGCACCTACTTCTGTTTATGGGCACTTTGGAAATCCAGTAATGGAGAACTATGGAACAATAGAATATTTCAAATGGGAACATATTGACCATGAATTTATTTCAAAACTGATTAAAAATATCAACGAGAATGGATTTAAAAACTAAAATTCAACAGAGACCTGCAAAAAGATGGCTACGTATGCAATATAAGAACGGAAAGATTACAAGGGAAGAATATAAGGGTGCAATTGCTCTTATGAAGGACCTGGACCTTTTTATGGTTGAAGAAGACAACTAAAAATTACTTGTTTTAGTGTTACATTTTTTGTATATTTGTATTAGTCCAACTATCAGAATGAAATGTTGGTATATGTTTAACTTTTAATTTCTAATTTTTTTATGGCAGACATTAGAAAAACGGCGGAACAAACAAGGGATTATCGTGAAAGATTTGAGTTTCGCTTGACTGTTGGCGACAATATCATTTGCCAGCGCTATTTCAGAATTAACAACTTTAATCCGGTTTCGCTCAGAAGTTTCGACCTTCCGGAAACAATCAGGGCTTGTGCTGATATGATTGACAAGGACCTTAAGGAGAAGACACAGGTTTATCTGGAACTTTATTCCCCCAAGGTATTTCAGAACAGGGAAGAAATGGATGAGTACTTCAGTAATGAAGAAAATCGTAAGAAGATGATGCTTGGCGAGGGTATTGTAATCAAGGGTGACGAACGTAATTATTTTTGGTCCGGCGAAAAAGGACCGGCAGTCGCTGAATTCAAGTTTGATGATGGTGAGTTTTCAAATGAACTTTCTGACGAAGACATCGTAGAATATAAGTTTTCCTTCTATGACAATGGATGGAACATGGATGAACATCGTGAAGTGTGTTCGGTTGTGTGGGATGGTATTTATCCAAAGTTCGTTAGGAACCAGATAGACCTTTCCAATAAGAAATACCGTTATGACGATGATGATACGTCCCGTTTGTCTTGGGAACAGTATCTCCTCTACAAGATGTGTGAGGGTAAGTCGGACCTTGTTTGGCGTATCATCAAGGAAATCTGTTTCACTTGTTCGTCTCAGGATGATAAGTGGTATACGCTGATGGAACCGATAAAGAAGGTTGCAAAGAAAGAAGAAAAATAAGAATTATATTTAAGGAGATTACCGAATAATGGGAAAAGAATTGAAGAAGGATGACTTCGGATATCTTGGTGAGGACTTTCAGTATCGTTTAGCGAAGGTTTTTATTGAGGACCCCAGATTTTTCGGCGAATTATCAAGCATAGTTAACCAAAACGCATTCACAGAGAGCATTTTACGCGTATTTGTGGGTGCGTTGAAGGACTATTATAACAAAGAAAATGTCGTTCCGTCTTATGAAACCATAGGAACGGTGTTAAAATCAAAGGCAAAGACAGATACCGAGGTTGAGGAGTATGATGAATTAGTCAAAAAACTCAAGAAAGAGAGTTTGGAGGGGTGTAATGTTGTTAAAGACACTGCCGTAAAATTCTTCAAGCAACAAAACCTTATCTATGTAGCAAATAAAATACTTCAAATAGCCGGTAGTGGCAATATAGAGAGGTTTGATGAGTGTCAGAAACTAATGGATGACGCTTCATTAGCCGGACAGGAAGATGAATTTGGCTTTTCGCCGTTTGATTTGGAAGACAAGGCTTTATCAAGACAATTTAAGGTACCAATTCCTACTGGCGTTGAAAAATTGGATGAGGTACTGAATGGTGGTCTTGAAAAAAAGAAGGTCGGTGTCATTATTGGCTCCGCAGGTTTTGGAAAGAGTACATTTTCAACAGCAATTGCTTCATATGCAAGTACTTATAAGTGTGACCTTAACGGAAACGAGGGCTATAAGGTGCTTCAGATTTATTTTGAGGACGATGATGTTGATATTGCAAGAAAACACTTCTCGAGAATCGCAACACAAGAATCTGGATATGAAATTGAGGCGAGGGACCTGACAAAGAGTGAGGCTGACATTACGGAAATACGAAAAGTGCTTGATAATTACCCAGATAAGGAGACAATGAGCAAGAATTTGAGGCTAAAACCATTCCTTGCCCATACTAAATCCGCTAGTGATATTGAAATATTTCTTAAACGACTGATAAATACTGGATTTAAACCAGACCTTGTTATTATTGACTATTTTGAATGCCTTACCGCTGAGAAAGGTGGTTTTTCAAGTGATTCAGAGTGGACCAGACAAGCAAATACGATGCGAAAGATAGAAAACATCGCAAAGGAGTTAGATTTGGCAATATGGGTACCGACTCAAGGCAATAAGGACAGTATTACAAGCCCTGATATTGTTACGATGGACCAAGCTGGTGGTTCAATTGTAAAGGTTCAGGCAGCAAGTGTGATTATATCAATCGCAAGGTCTGTTCCGATGCAAGCACAAAACAAGGCTAATTTGGCTGTATTGAAAAATCGTGGTGGCATTTCCGGTGTTGTGTGGAACAATATTAAGTTTAATAACGGTACTTCAACCATATCTTGCGATGAAGTGATAGAGTACAACGATATGATGGCTTGGAAGGAGGAAGAAGAAAAGCAGAAGGAACGTGAAAGAATTGACATGACACGTAAAATTGCGGAGAACATGTACAAAAAACAAAACCCTGAAAAACAAGAGGTTAAGACGGACAATGAAAATTATGGAAACGTTGTAAATATCTCATATTCAGGAAGTAACACTGATAATGACACAACCAAGTTCAGTTATAATTATATGAAACCGGATAAAGAGTTTGATATTTAATGGGTTACGAAAATATGTAAAAATATTTGGAAAAAACCCTACTATTTTTAGATACAATCGTAGGGTTTTTCATATTTATTTTATACCTAATAATAAAAACAAAGGACGAAGTTTTTTTAATAATGGAAGTAAGAAAAAGCGATGGGTCTTTTCAGGAATATTCTACTGAAAAGGTCAAGAACAGCATCTGTGAAGCTTACAGGGCTGTTGGAGAAGAATGTAATGACGTTATTTTGACGGCCATTAACAACGGACTTTATGTTTATGACAGAATAACGACGGCGGAGATTGAAAGACAGATTTCCGAAGCACTAATGTCAATAAACAAAAAGGTAGCAAAAGCTTATATGGATAAGGCGAACAGCAACAAGTCCCTGAAGAAGAATGATGACTTTGTAAGGAACTATATTGCTTCATTGAATGCGGCCACCGGTTCTAAATATGACGCCAATTCAAACGTGTCCCATAAGAACATCGTAACGTTGGGACAGGAGATACATAAGGGCGAGAACATTCAGCAGAACCGTTACATTATGCACAATAAGATTAAGGTTCTGTTTTCAAAGAAACTTGCCGACCAGTATCTTAAGGACCTTGAAACACACGTACTTTATAAGCATGATGAATCCGGCACACCGGGTTATCCTTATTGTGTTGCTATTACAATGTATCCATTCCTAATTGATGGTCTTCAGAGTTTAGGGGGCCAGAGTGTTGCGCCTACGGACCTTAAGAGTTTTTGTGGCGAATTTATTAACCTTGTATATTCTGTATCATCACAGTTTATGGGTGCCGTTGCTACTCCGGAGTTTCTGATGTATATGGATTATTTCATCAGGAAGGATTATGGAGAAGATTATCTCGAGCGGCTCAGTGATATCGTAGAAAATAACAGGAAGCAAAGAACACTGGAAGAGGTAATTGAGAATTGTTTTCAGCAGGTAGTACATTCAATGAATATGCCGGCCGGTAATAGAGGGTAGATTTGTGCCCTTACTGCGTTAAGAGCTTTATCAGGCTCGGTTATGCAAGCAGCAGAAATGCGTAAGTAAATAATACTTGCATAGCTTCGGGGAAGGTTTTATAAAGTCAGTATGCTTTTTGGAACATATAAACTATTTATATAAAGAATACAGAAACGATTTTATAAGAATAATCCCGAACCAAATTAGATGATTTGTAAAAATCTCTAATGTGTGTAGAGAGCATTTCCTTTGTAGGAAAGTATGTCCCTATTGATACGGGTACAGAAACACGCGGGCGTAGAAATACGCAAAAGGTGCTCCACAATGTTAAATTAATCAGTCCAAGATTATTTAATGTTTTTGACCAAACGGTCTTCTGGAATGTAAGTTATTTTGATAAACCGTATTTCGAGGGTGTGTTTGGGGAATTCCGTTTTCCTGATGGTTCAGCCCCGAAATGGGAAACGTTGTCTTGGCTTCAGAAGAAGTTTATGAAGTGGTTTAACAATGAGCGAAGGAACTACATTCTTACATTCCCTGTTGAAACCATGGCTCTTCTTACGAACGGAGAAGATATGGTAGACGAAGAGTATGCTGACTTTACTAGTGAAATGTGGAGTGAGGGACATAGTTTCTTCTGCTACTTATCGGATAGCCCTGATAGCCTCTCATCGTGCTGCAGATTAAGAAATTCATTAAATGATTTGGATTTGACGGACGAGGAACACAATCACACAACACATCAGTTCTCAATGGGTACCGCCTCTGTCTCCACCGGTTCAAAGAGTGTTATGACTATCAATCTTAACCGTGTTATTCAGAATGCTGTCCGTAGATATTGGAAGGACACATATGAGGAAGAATTAACTGATGGCGAGCCTCTTCTTCCTGGCGACTTTGATGATGCTATGTACAACTATATCAAGGAAGACATCATAGAGATTACGGAGAGGGTCCATAAATATCAAACAGCGTTCAATGCAATCATCAAGGACTTTTTCAATGCGAAGATGTTGGATGTATACACTGCCGGTTATATTGATATGAAGAGACAGTATCTTACAGTTGGTGTCAATGGACTTACTGATGCAGCAGAGTTCTGTGGTTTTGAAATAAATGATAATGAAGATTATAGGAAGTTCGTCAATAACATTCTCGAGACCATAAACATTTGCAACAAGAAGGATAAGACCAAGGAGTGTATGTTCAATACTGAGTTTGTTCCTGGTGAAAATCTGTCAAATAAGAACTATAAGTGGGATAAACGTGATGGGTATTTTGTATCACCGAAACACATTATGTATAGTTCCTATTTCTATAACCCCGAAGATGTGAATGTCAGCCCGATAGAGAAATTTAAACTACACGGAAGACACTATGTACAATATCTTGATGGTGGTTCTGCGCTTCATATGAATCTTAATGAACATTTGTCGAAACCGCAATATAGACAGTTGTTAAGGGTTGCAGCAAAGGAAGGTTGTAATTATTTCACTTTCAACGTTAAGAACACTCATTGCAACGAGTGTGGATATAACAGCATTCATACGCTTGATACTTGCCCTAAATGTGGAAGTAAAAATCTTGATTATCTCACGAGAGTCATTGGTTACATGATTCGTGTTTCCTCAATGCCGGACGCAAGACAGGTTGAAGAAGGTGAGAGATATTATGCGGACGGGAAAGGTTTGGATAATAAATAACGATAACTGACTTATGATTAAATACGTACCAGAAGACACATTTATTACGTTTGAAGAAATTCCGGACGAAGTTACCCTTTGCATAAACATTTCGAACTGCCAAAACAACTGCAAAGGATGTCATAGTCCGTACCTTAAACAAAACATCGGTTCTTTGCTTGATTTTACGGCTCTGGACGAACTTTTAGAAAAAAATAGTGGAATCACTTGTCTATGCTTTATGGGCGAAGGAAATGACCTAAAAACCCTAAAAGAAACGATTTTATATTTGGATGAGAAATACCCGGACATTAAGTTGGCTTTGTATAGTGGAAGGGAGGACGTGAGTAATTGTGGGTTCTATTTTGATTATCTAGATTATTTGAAAATCGGTCCATATATTGAAGAAAAAGGACCGTTGAACAAGGAGACGACCAATCAAAGATTATATAAGAAAGATGACTCGGATGAGATGTTATTAATTGGTTATACTTGTCATTCTGGATGGAAAGACATTACTGAAAAATTTTGGAAACGATAGGTGAAAATCTATCGTTTTTTTGTACTTGTAGGCTATTTATGTTAAAAACAAACAATAATAAGTCCTATATAGGATGTTTTTAACATAACATTTATATAAATGGCTCTAACTAAACAAAAGCTTCTTCATAAGAGAAGTTCTGTTGTGGGACGAATTCTACCCACAAGCGCTTTAACATATGGTGAAATTGCAGTTAACTTCTCATCTGGCGCAAACAATTCATTTTTAGAAACAAAGAAATATGATGATACACCGGGTTTGTTCTTCATATATCCCTATGGAACAAACGCATTGACCGCAAATGGTGTTGAAGATGGTTATTTTTCGGCATCTACAAGCGGACTTACGTCATATTTTGATGGGCTTACTGTAAAGGTAAAACTGAACGGACACACATATAATGAGAATTGGAATACGCTTAATATCAACGGAATAGGACCTAAACTGATATGGTATAGGTATAATCAACCGGCAACAATTCAGTATCCAATTAATTCAGAAGTTACATTGACGTACAGGACCAATGCGGGAAGTTACGTAGCCACAGCCAATGAAAGAGGATTAATCTCAGGACAGACATATACGGATGGATGGGTAGCACAGTTTGTTCCTGATAACGGTATAGACGCCATTATTTCCGGTATCAACTACACAATCAAACAGGATGAATTTGTAATTTCTGCCGCTTTGAATGACCTTAATGATAGGAAGCAAGATTTAACAGAAAGAGTCACAACTATTAATAGTACCTCAACAGATGACGAATATCCTACGGCAAAGGCTGTTTATAATATCGTTAATGGAAGCCTGGCGACCAACGTGGACTATAAGGGTGCAACATCGGTCGTTCCTGCAACATCCCAAGCAGGTGATATGTACATCGCAGCGAACGCAATAGCACTTACATCAACACAATCGGCAACAGGAGCAGCAGCTACGGCGGAGACGGGTGATTTCCTTATCGCAAGGTCAAGCGGAAAGTGGGATATCATTCAGAAAAACCTTGATGGTGCTGTAACGACTACCGCAGTAACATTGACAGATGGAAACGTGCTTGTCGGTGGTGGAAATCATACAACAAAGGTATCCAGTTATACTATAGGGAAATCAGTACCTTCAACGGCTTTGTTTACAGATAGTGCAACAACGGAAACCGGACACTATACACCGGGTACAACGGCAAGTACATTAGGTTCAACAACCGCAGGAAACTTCTTACAGACGGTAATATTGGACAGCAAGAAACATGTCATATCCGCAACGACTGCTACGGCTCTTACATCATTTACCGAGTCGAGCATATCTACGGCAAATTCTGGCTCAACGAATACGGCTGCACAAAGCGTTGTCTACGGAATTGTAACCGGAGGAACAAAAGGACATTCACTTACATTACAGAGAACCAATAAGATATATAGTGCAAGTACGGCGGATAGTGCAACAACATCTATAAACGCCGGATACAGTCAGTATTTACAAACATGGAAAACGGACCCAGCTAACGGAACTTATGGAGAACAATATCCAGTCAGGGCAAGATGGATAACAAATTCTGATTGTAAAATTGAAGCTCCCGCAGGATATAAAACTTGGGTAGATAGTGCGTCTTTTGCCACAAATTTATCTGGACCACTGCATATATATCAGAATGGTACGAGAATTGCAACATATAGTGGTGGTACAATATCTGCACTTACAACAGACAATTTGGTTCAACAAACCGTTTCAAACTCTGATAATTACAGACCAATACTGTTATCCGCAAATTATGGCTCAAATTATAGCGGGAACACGACATCCACAACGAGTACCGCTTACATGTCAAACCTATTAAATGTTCAGCCAAGTACGGGTAAGATTTATGCGGGTGGTTTTGCAAGATTAGGTACGCCTGCAACAAACTTACTTACTGCGGACGGTAACAGTATTGCACAATCAACATTTCTTACAGCGGATACATCACCTTCCATATCAGTTACTAACAGTGGTAACGGTGTTGTTACTGGTGGTACTACGGGAGGAACGAAGGGACACTCTATTACCCTAAATAAGACAACAGCGGTAAAGGTTAATAGTGCCACGACTGCAGACAGTTCAACATCATCTGTCAGTGCCACAACAAGTAAGAGTGCAACGACTAGTACAAGTGCTAGTACAGCGTCGTCATCGGTTAGTGCCACAACAAGTAAAAGTGCAACTACATCTACTAGTGCTTCTACAGCAAGTTCATCAGTAAGTGCAACGACAAGTAAGAGTGCGACAACATCGACAAGTGCAACAACCGCTTCTTCTTCAGTCAGCGCAACAACAAGTAAGAGTGCGACTACAAGTACAAGTGCATCAACATCAGCATCGGCGGCAAAAACGGCTAATTCGCTTAAAGTATATAACAACGGTACGTTAAAAGCAACATTCGATGGTTCTTCAAGTGTATCTGCATTAACAACCGATACCGCGACGACATATTCTGGTCACTATACACCAACCGGTTCAAGTACAACATCTGGTGCAAGAGTAACGGGTATTACAGTTGATGGCAAGGGACACGTAACAAGCATCGCAACTGCAGCGACGGATAATGTGGATACGAAAGTTACTGATGCGGCTGGTAATGGAAAGGCGTTCTTACTTGGTCATGCAACACAAGTGTCAAATGCTACCGCAGTATCAAACGCAAATGTCTATATGTCAGCAGGTACCGTATCAATGACGGAACTTAAACTGGCCGAAAAAGCAAAGATGGTCTATAACACGACGAACAACTGTATAGATTTTGTGTTTATTTAATAATCAAATTAAATCACTTAATCTATATGGGCTTACAGATTTGGTTACCGTTAATAGGAGACATGCATAATCAGGGAATGAGTGGTGTTACTGTACCGCTCTATAATGCCACGGTCCAAAGTGATGGTAAAATCGGTACCTGCATGAAATTAACAGACACACATGAACTGAATTATGCTCCCAATTTCAATACGAGCAGTTTAAGTTTTTGTGGGTGGTTTAAGTTTGACAAGAGTGAGATACAGACGGCACTTAACTCAGCATCAATCACTTCAGGAAGGACAACGCCGACCGGAAGTTTAATCGGTAATCAATCTTATGGTGGAATTGGAATAACATGGACAACGAACAATATGTATGCATCCAGTGGTGTGTTGACGCACTTGGTAATATATGGTACAATAAGAACTAGTACAATTAGTATTGTTTATACGTCGGGGTTACTTATTGATGATACGTCCTTTGGAAAATATATACATTTCTGTTTGACATGGGACCACGAGTTAAGGCAATTGAAACTATACATGAATGGTATTTTACGTGATGGTCAGACGAGAACGACAAACGCATTCAGTGATGGTGTCATAAGGACATTGGCACTTAACTATACCGGTGTGTGGTCTGGAAATGGTCCTGGTGCAAAGATACCTTTCAGAGCAAATGATATACGTGTTTATAATCATTGTTTATCAGCAAAAGAGGTGAAGGAAATATCAAAGGGTCTCGTATGTCATTATAAACTTGAAAGTCACAATTTAAATAACGTATACAACTACCCTACCTTTGATGCCACCGCAGCTGCCGCCGGTTGGGGTCATTGGGGACCAACGGGCGCACAGGGGACACAAGGACAAAATACAGACGAGAGTTACATTTTTAATAAGAAAAACACACATTCACATTGGGTTCAAAATGCGTCTGGGGCGACTGGCAATTATCTTCTCTATCAATCGCCTTCTTTTGACACCACGATTTCAAGCGGTGGATACAGGACATTGGTTGCAATAATGAAGAGGGATGATGGGCTTGGCATCAACGATTCTGTATGTTTTCCTGCTTGGAACGCAAACGTAGCAGCTTCATCCGTCACATATAATAAATGGACTGAAATAAGAAATCTGGGAGATGGGTTTTATTTAGGAAAATGTGAGGGCATATGTCAGAATGGTTCAAATAATCTTGTCGGTATTTATATTTGTCCGGGATACAAGATTTATTTCAGTGAGGTATATCTTGAAAATTATGCTACCGCAGCCAGTTATATAAATGATGTAAATGGAACAACGGACGTAATGGAAGATTGTTCAGGATATGGAAGAGATGGGTTATTTTTGTCAGGCACGGTTTTTCCAACAAAGATAGAAGATGGAGGAAGATATACAGCGGGGATTGAGAATGCAAATGGGTATACAGGAATGGCGGAAGTAAATATGCCGGCACTTAATACACTGACATTTTCTTGGTGGGGATATTATAAGGAACTTGGAAGGCAAAACAGTGGATTATTTTCTACATCCGACAGTTCTTCTGCTCCTACAGATTATACTACAACAGCATTTAACCACAGAGATTCCTTATTTGATATTTGTAATAATAGTAATTCACATGTTACTTTATCAACATCCAGTTTACCATTAAATGCTTGGAGACATTTTTGTGTAACATATGATGGTTCTACGGCAAAATATTATGTTAATGGAGCTTTGAAAAATAGCGTTGCACAAACAGGTGCATTAAAGGCATTTAAATACTTATACATCGGTTATTCGAAAGCTGGTGGTGCTACAAGAATGTGTAAAGCGATTGTTTCTGATTTCAGGGTATATGCTACTTGTCTTTCAGATGCGGATATATTAGAATTATATAATGTAGGAAATAGTATTGACAATAAAGGTAATTTACTTACCTATGAACTGAAGGAGGTATAGGTATGGCTTTACAAATTTGGTTACCACTTACAGGAGATACACATAATCAAGGACTTGACCCGATGACATTTAATAGGAATACACCTACGACTTGGGTCAGTTCAAGTGGTATGGTTGGCTATTGTTATTCATTATCCGGATTTAATGGAAGCGGAATATATAGTACTTCGAATCTTTCTGAATTTCGTCCAAAATATATTGATAACCATTCATTTTCAATTTGTGCATTTTTTAATACAAGAGAAACAGGATATACAACACCATTATTATCAATAACATATGGTATCAGGTGTTTTGTTGGAAATGCAACTACATTTATATTATACACAAGCGCATATGGTAATAGTGTCAGTCAAGGTTGTAATGCTAATATGACTACAAATGATGGGAAATGGCATCACTATGCAGCAACATATAGTGCAGAGGAAAATAAAATGGCAATATATGTTGATGGTGTCTTAAAGAACAGAGTTGATTATATTATAGGAAGTGGACAGACATACAGAAACGTTTGGACAAATAATTTTTATATAGGAAGAGACCCAAATAATTCAACTGCAAATGCTGGATATTTTTTCCAAGGTTCAGTAAATGATGTAAGGTTTTATGACCATTGTTTATCAGACAAGGAGGTAAAAGAGATATCAAAGGGGTTAATCATGCATTATAAACTGGATGATGCATATATCGAGAATACAGTAAATGCGTTAGAAACTAAATCAAATAACTTCGTTGGTATATGGTCTAGCTACGGATTTGGCTCAAGAGGAACTATTACCTCTGCAAATATTGAGCCGGCAATAGATGGACAAGTTGCATTAATAACAAACAATTCAAGCGCAACAACTGATACGGCCTCTGAAATGGCTACAGGATTTAATATTACAGGGCTTCAAAGTGGAGAGAAGATTACTTGTTCCGCATACGTAAAAGGAAATGGTCCAACAGTAGGAAAAAGGGTTAGATTGCATATATATTATAATTCTGCATGTGGGGCGACATCAACGGGTAGTGAATTTATTTTGACTAATGAATGGAAAAGAGAATCATTTACATATACGTGGAATAAACCGGTATCAGCAAACAGTCCAAACTTTTATGTTGTTGGATATGATAAAGCTGGAGAAAGTTTCTATGTTTCAAATTGTCAGGTAGAGAAAAAAAGACCATGCTACACCATATACGTATATAGAAAGGGAACAATCAATGACTTATGATAGTTCTGGTTATAATAAATACGGTGAAATTGTAGGAAATTTGTCAGTCATGAATAGTGCCCCAAAGTATGAAAAGTCATTGTATATTGAAGATGGTCGTTACAATTATATAAGAAGTAGGTTTATGTTACCATTATATGAGGCGACGATGAGTATATGGGTAAAGACAACATCAACTGGATATACGAATTACCATATTCCAATGGCATGCGGTACGTATTATGAGATTTCAATTGCCCCGAGTGGCGTTTTAAGGCAGGGATTTACAGTTAATGGAGCAAGAAAGGTCATAGATACAACCAGCAAGAACGTAATGGATGGTCAATGGCATATGCTGACGGCAACTTTTGATGGGAGTGCAATAAGGAGATATGTTGATGGGGAAGAAGTCGGAAGCGCTCAAAGTGCACCCGGTGTTTTAACAAGTGGAGAAAGAAATTTACTTATCGGAACTTTCGACGAGAACCACACATATGGATGTAATAAGTGTAATTTATCTGACGCGAGGATGTATGGAAAAGCATTATCCGCATCTGATATAAAGGAACTCTATAATTTAGGGGCAAGTATAGATAATAAGGGCAATGTGTTTGCTTTTGGAATAAAGGAGGATTAACGTTATGAATATACTTGAAGCGGCAAATTATGGAATTGAAAAAAAGACATTTGGTAATGGTCTATGGTATTTTTCACAACCTCATTGTCAAATATCTATTACTGATGATGGGTTTAGAATATATAGGACACCGAATCTTACTCAAGGAAATAATGGAAACGTAATGTATGGAGGATTAGTGTTAAAGCCACTAGAAGTCAATTCAATGGCTTTATCTAAAAATCATTCATATATCATAACCCTAAATATAAAGGGTAAAACTTCCGGGGCGATGAATAATGTTTACCTTTCAAATAATGCCGGATGGGGAGGCGGCGGGTTAACACCGGCGCCGCAATATGTCGAATTCTACAATCCAGTTACAGCAAATTATAGTTCAAGTACTTGGAATACATTTTACTATAAGTTTACAATTAACGATGATGTATATAAGATTTGTACTAGTTCCTACTCATCATTCGTCTCCGGTACCACATATCCGTCATACAGGGACTTCTTTATGGGATTTACATATGCCGACACCGGAACAATGGGAACTGAATTATATGTCAAGAATGTAAGAATGTATGATATAACTAATTTGTTGGGTAAAATAGATGTTATGTCAATAGGTAAAAATGGTGTAATGGACTATCTTACCTTCATAGAAAATTTGAATGACAATGATAATGCACAGATTTATAGGTTTGGAGAGGTAAGGGGAAGACAATTTTATGAAATATAGTATGGAGGTTTTGTTATGGCAGAATTATTAAGAGGAACGAAAAGAGTATATAAAAATAGTGGTTCAGGTACGTTTGAAGTGGTAGATGGAAACCTATGCATCACCGGTTATACGTACTTGAGGTCTTATTATGATGACAACACAAGGTTTACACCGGTTTTGAGGGACGGAATGACATATTATTATGATATCATATATTCAAACGACTCAGGGAACATGCTGTACATAGGAATTGAGAAGTTTGATGAACCTAAGAATCCAACAAGCAATGACTCAACGAATTATCTCGTCGCAACAACACAAAAATATGACCACAACAGGGTAAGCGGCACAATGACATTAACAAATACTGCGAGTGGAACGCCAGTAAGATACATAACAGTACGAATATTGAACAATTGGAGTGGTTCTGTGACTGGTGCAACATGTGGGAATACATCAAAGATACATTTATTGTCTTTCAGGGAGGTAAAAACAGGCACATTGAAGACAACATCGGTAGGGAAGAATGGGGTTACATATAGTGATAGTTTCAGGACGACGGACAATGATTTATCAACAACGAAAAACGGAGGGGCACACATATACAACAACGGTTTTATGGGTGCCACAGATTTTTATGAATTTTAGGTTGAAATATAATGAATAATCAGGTATTTATTAATATATGGCACAGTTAAAAGATTTAATAGTTACGGGTCCTTCCAGGTTTGTTGGACCTACTTATGGTCTCATTCAGGCATTCAGTGCAAATGGGGCTACAATATCCATGATGATAGGTGGCGAAACCGCTTCTGCAACAGTCAGTATTTCAGACAGTAGCCCATCAATTTCGATTACTAACGGTGGCTCTGGTGTTGTTACTGGTGGTACTACGGGAGGAACAAAGGGACACGCTATAACGTTAAACAGGACTACAGCGATTAAAATTAACAGTGCGAGTACGTGTGATACGGCGGTAAGCGCAAATAAAACTGCCGGTACATTAGTCATTTACAATAACGGCACCCAGATAGCATCATTTAACGGTTCTACTACGGTTTCTGCATTAACGCTTAATACTGATAATACTACAAACTATGCGGGACACTATGCACCATCTACGGCAAACTCATCCGCTAGTACGACAGGTGCAAGAATTACCGGTATAACAAGGGATGGTAAAGGGCACATTTTGAGTATTGCAACCGCAGCTACTGATAATACGGATGCAAAGGTTGCCGATGCTGCTGGTACAGGAAAGGCATTTCTGCTAGGGCACACAACACAAGCGACCACAGCAACGTCAATATCAAATGCAAATGTATATATGTCTGGTGGTGCTGTATATAGTGAAGGTAAAAAGGTATTGACAGGATTTACACAAGCAAGTGTTACAATTGGGACCAGCGGTTCGGGTGTCGTTACAGGAGGTACTTCTGGTGGAACCGCAGGACACGCCATTACGCTTAATAAGACGACGGCAGTTAAAATTAACAGTGCGAGTACGTGTGATACTGCGGTAAGTGCCAATAAGACCGCCGGAACATTAGCCATTTACAAGAACGGCACCCTGTTAGCATCATTTAATGGTTCAGGAAACGCATCCGCATTAACGACAGACAACAATACTAACGTTGCTATGACGACGGGAGCTGCTGCAACAAGCGCTAGCATTACCATTAACACAACGGCAGCAAGGACATACCATATATATTCAGGCACAACAGCGTCAATAACCTTGGCTGGAAGTATTCAAAATCCAGGATGGGACCACTACGCATTGTTCAGGAATACGGGTTCTGGTTCAATGGTGATTACCCCGAAGGCCGGATGGATAACGACCGATGCTACATTTACGGTACCTGCAGGTGGTTATCTTGAATTATCATGGGTCTGTTGTGGAGGATACTTAGTCTTAACGGGTAGTAAGGCGATGGTTGTTAAATAAAGTATAATTTACTAAAATACTGATATACAATGTTTTATTATTTTATTGAAGGAAGTTACTTGGTGTTTGAACGTGAGGAAGAGGTGAATTTGGAAGATTATCCGCAGTTCACACCACTTACAGAAGAAGAAACGGGATATTATTTGGAACACCCAGGTTCAAATATGTACCAGATTAGGGAAGGAGTCAAACCGGTACATGAACCAACAATAGAAGAAGTTAGAAATGACAAGAAAAATGAAATCCGAAGGTATGACTCTTCTGATGAGGTGAATGGTTTCTTTATGGGTGAAAATGTCATGTGGCTTACTCCGGACGTGAGGGACAACTATATCAATACATTGCAAGGAGCACAAAGACTCGGAATTGAAACAGTTACGTTTATGGGAATTGATATTACACCGGCACAGGGTATTGCAATATTAGACCTTATCAATGTATACGCTATGCAATGTGTTGCTGTAACTGAACATCATCTTGCGACAGTTGACCAGCTTATGGATATTGATGTGATAAATAATTATGACCATACTCTTGGTTATCCAGAAAGATTGCGTTTCTTTAGTCAGGACCCTACACCGGAAGATGAACCTGAGGAACCGGAAAATAACGAACCGGAACAAAGTAATGAAGGTGAATAATTAAATTAATAGATACTTGATTTTCGAAAAAATTCCTCCTATATTATGAAAGGAGGAATTTTTTTATGGAGAAAAGTATACTAATAACCGGTGTAGCCGGATTGATTGGTAGCAGACTGGCGGACTGGATTATTGAAAACCATCCGGAGTATGAGGTAGTTGGTATAGATAATCTGTTTGGTGGATATATTGAAAACGTTAATGAAAAAGTTGTGTTTTATAAGAGAGAATTATCAACAGAAACACTTACAGACATATTTGACAAGCATGAGTTTGAATATGTTTTTCACATGGCGGCTTATGCGGCTGAAGGACTTAGCCCGTTCATGCGGAAGTTCAATTATTCAAATAACATATTATCAACCGTTAACGTTATAAATGAATGTATAACGCACAATGTCAAAAGATTAATTTACACTTCCTCAATGAGTGTATATGGATGGGGAATTAAGAAGGGTGTTTTGTTTGATGAAGATGACAGACCAGACCCGATTGACCCGTATGCAATCAGTAAATACGCATGTGAAATGGATATAAAGGTTGCAGGAGAACAACACGGACTTGATTGGTGTATTATACGTCCTCATAATGTCTATGGTATCAAGCAGAATATATGGGACAAATATCGTAATGTATTGGGTATTTGGATGTACCAGACATTGAATCATAAGTCATTACTGATTTATGGGGATGGTGAACAAACCCGTGCATTTTCCTATATTGATGATTGTCTTCCTTGTTTTTGGAACGCCGCTGTTTTTGATAAGGCATCCAAGGAAATCATAAATCTCGGTGGAATAAAGGGTTATACAATTAATGAGGCTGCAAAAGTACTGTGTAATATTACAGGGTATGATAAAATCGAACATAAGGAAGCCAGACATGAAGTCAAACATGCGGTACCAAATCCGGTGAAGTCATTTGAATACCTTGACTACAGGCAAAATACGTCACTGGAAGAAGGATTAAGAAAAATGTGGGAGTGGGCTAAGACACAACCGAATAGAAGACAGTATAAGTGGGAAAATTACGAAATAACGAAGGGGCTGTACAGTTACTGGAAATAGAATTAATTTGTTATTATGGTTGCGGTATACACAGTAATTAGTGATGTTTATTTTGAGTACGGATATGTAATGGTTTATTCTTTTTTTAAGAATAATCCTTGGTTTGACGGTGATTTTCTTATAATAAATGATGATAAGTATGTTATATTGTCAGAATCAAACAAAAGAAGATTACAAAAAATATCCAATAGAATCAAGTTTTTAAATCTTTTTAGTGAGAAGTATAAACCGGTATTGGATAATCAGGCTTCAATATGTGGAAATGATAAACTTGTATGCTGTTTTTATAAATTAGAAATATTCAGGGATAACAAATATGATAAAGTGTTGTATTTGGATTCTGTTATTGTAGTCAATGGCAGTTTGGAGGAACTTTTTAAACGGGAAGATACTGATGGTAAATTTTGTGCCTGCCTTGATGTCGTTGCTTCGGACAAAACCTATATAAGAGAAAGTGATAAGGATTATTTCAATGGTGGTATGTATTTGCTTGACAATGAAGTAATAAAAAAATACCCGTTTGAAAAAATGTTTAAAATATGTTCAGAGGTAACGAAGGAGGAAATTAAAGAATCCATCAGAGCCAAAAATGACGGTTTGTGTGTTGACCAAGATATTTTTAATTTTATTATAAAGGATGAAGATACGCTGATTCTCCCTTCCCTATATTATAACGTAAATCATTGTATGAAAAAATATGACAGTGTGAAAACCAAGATATATCATTACTATGGACCATCTAACAAGCCAAACGGAAAGATGGACAGACTCGGTAAGGATAAGTGGTTTTTTGACCCATGGCATAAATATTATGATGAAACGTTAGGAAAACCGGCAAATGTTTTATGCAGGGATTCAAAGAGGGTGTGGTGTGTTTATTTCGGAGCACCTTATAAGACGGTTTTCAATGTTTCAAAGTATAATTTAAGTAAGGTTAGATTAATAGATATACGAGCACTGAATGTTGAATATTATCGTGGGTTTGAGAAGAATGAACACCATATAACAACGGAATCATATTATAAACTGATATTGCCGTATCTTTCACTTCATATGTTTACATTCAAGTTCAATATAAATGATTTTAAGATGGTTGATTACTTTACGAAGGATAAAAGACATAATTGCTCATATCTTAAACCATTGAAAAAGATGAAATTCACGATGTATATAAACGGTAAGATGGTTGCAGAACACGGTAATTTTGAATCGATTACACGTACAAAGACAAAGTGGGATGATTCGGAGTTATATAAATATTATGCACCTGGAAATATTCCTGCGGACAGTGAATATCATAATCTTCTACGTGGTTCTCATGCTTGTTGTAGGATAATAAATGAGACGGTAGACAATAATCTAAAACTTCTTGTGTCCGGTGACTCCATGATGATACCCACAATACCAATTTTCGCTTCTTATTATAAAGAAGTTGTTTATATGGATAATAGGGATAATAAGTCACACAGGGAATATGTTGAGGACGTTATTTTTGATGAAGTTTTATTTTGCCCATATGAAGATTCACAATTTAATAAAGTGACTGAAATTAATTTGAAATGACGGAACCTGTTATAAGTGTATTAAAAGGTTGTCTTGGTAACTGTATGTTTCAGATTGCCGCCGGACTTACATATGCGAATTCGTTAGGAAGACCATATAGAATATATTATGACGATGTAAGACAATATAATCCGCAATTTGAATTTATTCTTGAAAGATATGAGAGAGTTGATAAGTTACCAAAGAACGGGATGGAGTGGCGTGAACCGGATAATCAGGAATATGTGCCGATTAAAGAAATGATATGTGATTGTCCATTAGTACTTTATGGGTATTTTCAGGACGAGAGGTATTTTAAAAAGAATGAAGTGTTAAAATGGTTTGAAGCACCTCCCGGTTACGAATTTGGAATATATGAGAAATATGGAGACCTATCTGACTTCGTTTCCATCAGTGTAAGGAGAGGTGATTACGTTGATTTAGGAATTGAAACGCCGGAAGTATGGTATGAGAATGCCTATCATACGTTTTTTGAAGGAAGAAAGGCTTTTATTACAAGTGACGATATGGGTTGGTGCAAGAAAAATCTGAAGATACCGAATGCGATTTATTCCGAAGGTGGTATACCGATGGAGGACTTGTATGGTTGTGCGATTTGCAAGGACCATATCACCTATAATGGCAGTTTCGGATGGTGGGGAGCATATCTTGGCGAAATAAACGGTTCAATAATAGTTGCAAAAAACATATGGCATAATGAGAATGGAAACAAGTCAAAAACAGTACCGGATAGGTGGATAAAGTTTTAAAACCATTGACATTTTTATAAAATTACGTATATTGAAACGTAATTTTTAATTTATATGAGAACATTACTTTGTACGATTGCCAAATACGAAAACAAATATCTTCGTGAGTTCGTAGAGTGGTATAAATCAATAGGTTTTACGAACATAGTACTATATGATAACAATGACCCAGATGGCGAAAGATTTGAAGAAGTCATTGCTGATTATATTGACTCTGGTTTTGTCATTGTGAAGGATTGGAGAGGGAATAAAAATAAACCACAAATCCCTGCTTACCAGTCCTGTTATGATGAATACGGAACGAAATATGATTGGATTGCGTTTTTTGACGTTGATGAATTCTTGGAATTTGACAATGATAAAAACGTTGAGGATTTCTTAAGTGAAGAGATTTTCAATAATGCTGATTTTATAAGGGTTTGTTGGAAAAACTTCAGTGATAATGGGTTGGTAAGAGTCGAGAATGACAATTATTCCAGAACAAGATTTACAAAAACCATTGAGGAAAAATCTATTACATCTAAATTCGCAAACAGGGGAACAAAAATCATTGTACGTGGAGGGATAAAAAATTTCAAATTCAAAAACGAACCCGGTGGTGAACATGGGTGGAATTTACCATATAAGGGTTATGACTGTCACGGAAATGAGTGTAAAAAGGGTAATACCATGCTACATATCTTAAAGGAAAAGATTTGGGATAATGCTTGGTTGTCACATTACCGTTTTAAGACTATGGAAGAGTACTGTCGTTTTAAGATTCTCCGTGGATATGCAAATATGGACGAAAAAAGAGGCAAGAACGCAATTTCAACGAGAGAATTTTTTGATTATAACGATTGGACTGAGGAAAAACAGAAAGTATACAATGAATTGGTGGGAAAAAGTAAGATAATTTGTTGTATTCTTAATTATAAACACGATGATAATGCAATGTCGTGGTATGAAAAATGTCGTACCGCGTTTAATACTTGGATTATTGACACAAACTATATTGACAATAAGGGAAAGAGTGAAGTTCTTCCCTATGATGACCCAAATGTGTTGTTTTGTCACAATCTTTATTTCGGTGGGTCATGCATAAAGTCCTACGAGATATTCAAACAGGAAAACGGTGAGTGGTTGATGATGATAACTTCCGATGTAGAGTGTGATGACTTGAATTTTAAATTCCTAACTGATGCGGTGAACGATGTTGTTGGTCGTGATGACATAGGTGTGTGGGAACCGTCCGCAAAGTTAGGTTCAATGTGTAACGGCTCTGTTGGTACTTTATTTACAAATGTGCACCAATACAACCAAGGAACATATAATATGAGGGACGTACATTGCGGCGAAGGGTGGTTTGAGTTTATAAACAAAGAAATAGCAGATTACGTATTTCCAAAACTGAATTATAGTGAGAATAAATATGGGTGGGGAATAAACGATATGTTCAACCGTACCGCAAGAAAATACGGCTTGAGGGTTGTTATTGACGACAGGGTAACAATGTTTCATCCCGCCGGTACCGCATATAGCAATAAAGATGCTGCAGCAGAATATGAAGAAGTAAAAAAGAAATTTGAGGAATTTGGACTTATGGAAATTGAAAAGAAAAAGGAAGATATTAGAACACTCGTATGTTGTATTGGAAAGAACGAGAACAGATATATAAGGGAATATGTTGATTGGTATAAGAGTATCGGTACCACAAACATATGTCTTTACGACAACAACGATTTGGATGGTGAAAGGTTTGAAGATGTCATTGGTAAGGATATTGAGGAAGGGTTTGTGATTTATAATGATTGGCGCGGAAAGAAAAACTGTCAACTTAATGCCTACCAGGATTGCTATGACAGATTTGGTAAGAAATATGATTGGATTCTTTTCATTGATTGTGGTGACGAATATTTGGATTTTACACAACCGATGTCTATTCAGGATTTTTTATCTATGCCACAATTTGTTAATTTTGACGAGATACATTTAAATCTTATGACTTATGGTGATAGTGATGTTGCTGATTATAGGGATGGTACATTGAAAGAGAGATTTCCTGAGCCGATTCCGTATGATACCCATGTTGCATATGATTTTCCGGAAGATTGTCATGTATCAACAATTGTGAGAGGTGGATTGGAGAAGGTTGAGTGGAAAGGAGTCACACACACACCGTCGAATCCATTAAGATGCTGTAACGCTGTCGGTATTAACGTTGACCCAGTGTCTCCGTTTACATTTCCGTATCACTTCCGTCTTGCATTTTTTAGACATTATACAACAAAAACCGCAAGAGAATATGCTTGGAAGATGCAAAGGGGTTTTCCTGACCAGATTTGGGATGGAAGCAGGATACAGAATTTAGTTGAGACAAGATTTTTCAGAACTAATAAGGTCACGAAGGAAAAGATTGCTATTTTTAAGGAAGAACTCGGAATTGATTTCAGTTATCTCCTTAAGTTTGAAGGGGAAAAGAGTAAGGATGTACAGATTTTCTCACTATGTTATGCCAGAAAAAATTTTGAATTTCTTAATAATAAATATGTTACACCATTGCAGGTTGGTGCTGCAAATGGTACGGATGTATGTGAGTTGAAAGATAACACCGGTGAGAATATATCAAGTTCCAATTTCTTCTATATTGAAAACACGGGAACATTCTGGATTTGGAGAAACGTTAAGGATGCAAAATATAAAGGACAGATGCAATATCGCAGACCGCTTATTGGAATTGATGATAACACCGATTTTGAAGAGATTTTCAGTAAATACGATGTTATCACTTGTATCCCGTTCCATCATCCAGACCATATGAAACCAACGGAGGACGAGCCGATGGTCATACCAGCAAGTACAGTTGAGGGTGGATATGCATTTTCAAATTGTTTACCTGACCTCCTATTATTGGAAAATATTGTTAAACAGATGTATCCGGATTATGCATCAGATTGGGATAAGTACATAAAGAATGGGGAAGATTTGTATTATTCAAGCGGGTTCATAATGAGAAGTGAGGATTATGATAGTTATTGTGAGTTTTTATTTAACTGTCTTTCAAATTGGATTGCTGCAAGTGATATCAGGGACATTCTTGACCTATATGTACATGTTGCCAGAAATATTGGCGCTGGGAAGTATATCCGTTATCAAGACCCGTATAAAGTGGAGAGGGAAGCAATTAAATGGCAAACAGAAATTGGCGGATTTTTAGGGGAACGTTTATGGACGCTATGGTTGCAACACAATTTTAAGCCGGAAAAAGTATATAAGTTACCTTACAAGAAAATGGAAGAAGGAATGTATACCTAATGTTTAATATTTTTTCGTTAAACCGGAGACATTTGTTTCCGGTTTTTTGTTTATTATTGACGGCTAAAACATTATATTCATTAAAGGGAAAAATATGTCCATAACTATTTATTAGTGATATTAATATATTACAATGAACCTCAGGAAAAAAATAGAAAATTATTTGTTGCTTGAATTTGCATATTCTTGGTTCGGTCATTTGAACTTTACGGTTGACAAGAAAATGCTACTTGAAAGCCACGGAAGCGTCTCCGGGATTGATGATTATGTCAATGCGTTTGAAAAAAAGATTGAAATTAATACCAAAGAGATGACAATGTTCGGTAGTGACAGTATTGTGTTTACTGTGACAAAAGAAGATTTTCCATTTGACACATTTTTTGATGTTTTTGATTGTCAGGTAAATATTAAGGTTGCTGACCATGATTTAAACGGGGTTAGTGGTGGTTATGTTGATAAGTATAGTGGCTTTTATGACGGGAAGTATGTCGTGAAAATGTACATTAATTATAGTGGACCGCTTGTTGATGCGTCTTGGAAATGTGGCAAGTTTTTTTCACACGAGATAACACACGCATATGAAGATTACGGTAGGAACACAAAGGGTGGTGAGAGTTTTGAGGATTACAAGGAAAGAACCGGATACAGTAATATAGCGCGTCAACTGGTTTATGGGAATGATAACGACCTTAAAACCGCTATATCCAATGTGTTATATTATATTTCTGATACAGAGATACGTGCTTCTGTTGCTGAAATGAGAAGGGAAATACAGCACGGAATACGGTTTGTACGTAATAATGACGACGCAATGGAATTATTGAATCGAACAAGTGCATGGGAAAATTATGAATATGTGGAAGATGTCTATGTTACTTTATATGATAGGTTAAACAAGAAAGAATATGAAAATTTCAGGAAAAATGTTATTTCTTGCTTTAATGAGTTAACAGGATATAATGCAAAAACATATAATCAGGTTGTCAAATATATTGGTAAACAAGTAAGAAAGCTTGGAAACAAGATATTTGATAATGGGGTTAAGATGCTTTCTGACGAAATGAGTAAGATTATGGAGTCAACAATGCTAACAATAAGAGGTAAAAAAACACCACTTAAATAAAACGATAGTTATGGCGGTTATACAAAAATTTGGAATAAAATACCCGTTCTCTTCCGAAAATGATGAGAACATATATATAGACCTTAATGACAATATCACTGACGCAACGAAGTCAAAGGTATTACATGTTTTATTTACACCCAAAGGGCAGAGACTTAGGAATCCAGACTTTGGAACAGACCTTATAAAGTACATATTTGAGCCGTCAGATAGTGTTACATATGAACATCTTATGGGTGATATACAGTCCGAAATAGTAAAATACGTACCGGAAGTTAGTTTTAACAGAATCGAAATATATGATGATGACCTTGACGAACACGGAAAAATAGTTGTTGTTGAATATACGGTAACAAAGGGGAATCAATCAGAAAAAACAAAAGTAGCAGTAAAAATATAAACAGTTATGAGCGAAAAGAGAATTAGTTATTTAAACAGGACATATGATGATTTTAAATCCGCACTGATAGAAATCTCAAAGAAATATTATCCGGATTTAGATATTAATTATACGGATGCCAGTGTTGGTTCTTGGCTTATCGATATCAACGCAGACGCAGCAGATGCATTATCGTACCACATTGACAGAGTATTCCAAGAAACAAACATCAATAGTGCACAGGAACCGAATTCCTTATTTAACTTGGCACGAAACAACGGATTTAAGATTCCAGGTCCGAAAGGTGCGATGGCTGAGGTGCGTTTCACTTGTATTTTACCCAAGACCGGTACAGAAGCAGCAAAACACGATGAACCCGACTGGTCTTACGCCCCGATAATTAAGAGGGGGACAAAGGTAGCATCAAGTACACAGAATTTCGAACTTTTATATGATGTTAATTTTGCGGAGGCATTTGATGATAATGGATTCAGTGACAGGACAATAACACCTATTTTTGATGCAAACGGAGCAATTAACAAATACAGGGTTACAAAGTTGGCAGTTGTTGTTGCCGGTGAGTCAAGGGTTTATAAGCAAGTTGTAAACCAAAGAGACATTAAACCGTTCATGGAAATACTGTTACCGGTTGAAGACGTGATGAATGTTGAAAGTGTTGTTGTTAAGGAAGGTAATGCGTTACAGGCGTTCCCTTCTTATGGCGAGTTCTATATGCCCGAGGAAACAATGGAGAAATATCCTACCACAACAAGATTTTTTGAGGTTGAAAGTCTTATCCAACAAAACAGGTGGGGTGATGTTACAGAGAAAGACACTGATGAGAATGTTGTGCCGGTTGCTTATAAGTATGGTTATTACACGGAAGACGGCACTATTATTCCCACATATTCAATAACAAAAGGTGAATGGAAGCCACTGAAACACAAGTTCATGACGGAGTTTACCGATAATGGGTACCTTAAGGTGATATTTGGTGCGGGTTTTGATGCCGGTACGTTGGGACAAGATTTGAGCGAAGCGTCTGATTTTTATAAGTATCAGATAATGAGGACAATAAATAATGATTGTCTTGGCGTGCTTCCGGAACCAGGAACTACGGTATTTGTTCTTTATCGTGCTGGTGGCGGAAAAGCAAGCAATTTGGCAAAGGGCGCAATTAATACCATAACCACATTGAACATAGAGATGAAGTCAGTTAACGACAATCAATCCGCCATGGTTAACTCAACAATCAAGAGTTCAATAACAGTTGAGAGTACTACACCGTCAGTTTCAGGTAAGGATATGCCCACACCGGACGAGTTAAGATATATGATTAAATATAATAGTGGTGCACAGGAGAGATGTGTTACGGTTAAGGATTATATTGACAGAGTTCTGGAAATGCCCCCGAAATATGGCACACCGTTCAGGGTTGGTGCTTCGGAAGACAATAACAAAATAATGTTGTATCTACTCGGACTTGATTATCGCGGAAAACTTGATGCAACATTACCCATTATGCTTGTCGACAATATTCAGAATTATCTTTCGGGTTATAGAATGATTAATGACTATGTTGAAATGAAATCGGGGAAAATCATTAATCTATCATTCGAGGTTGATGCATATATTGACCGAAACTATAACAAGGCTGATGTCGTACAGAATATTATAAAAACCATAACAGAATATATGGATATCAATAAGCACCAGATGGGAGACGATATATTCATTGGTGATATTGAGAAGGAGATATCAAAGGTAGATGGTGTTCTTAACCTTATTGATGTAAGAGTATATAATGAGTGTGACGGTGTGAAATACTCATCAACGCAGACTACACAGGAAGTTGTTATTGAAAGTAGTTGCGAGAAGGAAGGTGAATCCACGACGGAGACACACAGACTAAGATTGGATTTGGAAGCGTCTGACGGTATCATATATAGTGATGGTGACACAATGTTGGAAGTTAAATATGATACGGATGTACGTGTTCGTATAAAAGAAAGATAAAATTTTCGTTATGGCTTGTAATTGTAAGACTAACAGGGACTTAAAGTACTTGCAACAGAATTATGGTAAAGAGAAGGAAACAAGTGCAAGTGAGCGTGTAGGGTTTAGTGTGTCGGAGTTTTTTGCAAGATTCATAACATTTATTTTAACATTAGTTTCATTACCCTTCCTTATTGTCTTTTTGCTTGTCTCAAACAGGAAAAACGGGAGTGTAAATATAGGAAAATTAATTAGATTGAAGAAAGTTGCTTAAGATATGTCTGATAACAACAATACATATAGAATCAAGACAAATGTAGGTTCTCCAGAGGAAAGTTTTATAAACGTTAAACTTGACCAGGATTACGATACTTTTGAAATATTATCTCTTAAATTAAAGGGTTCCGACACTTATAGATTACACAATGCCGATTATGGTGTGATTGTGGGACGAGTACTTGCCAATGAGAATTTCGGTGTACCCAATGCAAAGGTTAGTGTTTTCATTGAGGCGGATACTGAGAACATGTCTTTGTCTGAACTTGAAATATATCCTTATACCAGAACATCAACGACAAACAGTAAGGGTATCAGATATAACTTATTGCCGAATGAAAAAATAGCAGACTGTCATCAACCGGTAGGTAGTTTCCCAACAAAATCATATCTACTTGATAATGATGACCTTATTGAGATATTTGATGGTTATTATGTGTATACAACGAGGACAAACAATGCTGGTGACTATATGATTTGTGGCGTCCCTACCGGAAATCACGAATTACACATGGACCTTGACTTGTCTGATTGTGGTATTCTTTCACAGAGACCACGAGATTTTGTCTACAAGGGATATACAATGGAACAATTTGAAAACCCGAATATGTTCAAGACGGGTACAACATTGTCATCACTTTCACAGATATTTTCACAGAATCAGAGCGTCAATGTTATTCCGTTCTGGGGTAATGATGTTGATGGAGAAGAAATAGGTATCACGCGTGCCGACATCTTCATTTCATTTACGTTTGAGCCTACGTGTGTATTCATGGGTAGTGTCGTTACAGATAATACATCAAACGGTATCAGTAAGAAATGTGTTCCTACCAACAATATGGGTGCGATGGATGAACTGACAACTGGTAAGGGAACGATTGAGATTATCAGGAAAACACCGGGAGGAAATATTGAGCAGATTGAAGTGAAGGGAGACCAAGTTATTGACGGAAACGGCGTGTGGTGTTATCAGATACCGATGAACCTTGACTATATGATGACGGATGAGTATGGTAATATGGTTCCTACTGATGACCCGAACAAGGGGATTCCAACAAGGACAAGGGTAAGATTCAGGGTTTCATTGGAGAACTTCGGCGAAAATACGGACAACTATTTCAAGTCAAAGGCGCTGGTACCAAATAATCCGGACATTTCGAAACACGGAGATATTGATTATAACTTCGGTAGTGAAACACAGGATGAGTCATTCAGAGACCTATATTGGAACAATGTTTATACAATCAAGTCATATATTCCTCGTTTTCAGAAGAGTAAAAATTGGAGGAGTGAGCGTTTCAGTGGCATAAAACATTGCAATATATATGGAAACAACAATCCAATGCCATACAACAACATCAGGGTAAGACTTCCGTTGATGTTCCGAATCATGTGTGCTATTCTTAAGAATTTTATACGAATGACTTATCTTTTGAATAAGTTTATTTATGCTTTGTGTTTCCGTTTAACAAAATTTTTAGGACGTTTATTAAATCATGAAAGAACTCTTAAATTGTCAAAGTCGTTCAGATATATATTAATTGGTGAAAAATTATGCGAAGACCTTGATGGGTGGTATTTTGCTCCCGGTGGTAATACAAAGTACACTAGGGAAAAAGATAAGGTTGATGTTGAAATTGGTGGAAACTGGGCTAATACAAACGATGACTTTTTCTTACTTCAGCATACCTACGACACAATGATGGACAAACAGGAGATGGAGGGGTTTGATGACAATACGTCCGTTGATACACAGAACAAGGAAGATGCAAACAATGAAGGTATTTGTATGACAACAGATACTGATTATCTTGTATCTTGTCTTGAAATGCAATTGGCTCAGGAATATAAGGTAATACAATTTGACTTCTATAACGATTGGATTAACGGAACAATTTATTTACCGAATTGGAAGAGGATAGTTAAGACCAAGAGAACCTTCATGTTTTGGACTTGGAACCGAAAGAAGATTAAGATAAAGGGATGTATGAACGCAAATGGTACTGGTACTGCGAAAACGAGGTACCTAGTACAGCAGTGTGCATTACAGTATAAGGGAAAAGATGGTGTTCCGTTTACAGAGATTACGTCGACAATTGGATGTTCAGACAGATTAAATGGACGTATTTTGGGTAAGAAAGTCGCACAAAAGTTGGGGAACGTAACGATACAGGAACAGAAGTGTCATAAGGCGACCGGTATGAAAAGGGTTGCAATATTTGGTAGGAAAAATGGTGTTGTTACGGAGGTCAAAACAAGCAGGAATCAATATGTGTATTACTTGAAACCTTGTGAATGGGGTGGAAAGGCGAATAACGGAACGAGGGTACTTCTTTTTGCAACTGACATCGTATTACTTGGTTCACTTAATGATTGTGACGATAATGGTATTCCTCAGGCGTTCAAGCATTTAAATAGTTCAAGTTTCAAAATGCCTACTAATCTTGCACTTACGACGATAGATGATGATTCATTTATTTTCACAACGACAGGTGCTACGATATGTAAGAAGAGCAGCGAAACCAATGATATGACAACCGGAAATGGTGGTTTAAGAAGACAATACACGACATATGATGGTACAAATAAGGCTTACTCCGTTAACATGCCAAGTGAGCAGATAAAGTATGAGAATAATGATGACCCGATAGCAGTTACGGAAGCGGCCGGTATATCTTGGAATTACACGGGGCCAGGACAAGATATATTAGGAATCAAGGAACAAGGACAGACATTATTTCCTAATATAAATCCCATTGATTCAATAACCGATGATTTGATGAAACAGAAGTACATGTATTATCCCGGTGGTCATTTCCTTGGGCTTTCTTGCAACAATTCACAAACAAATATCAAATCTTGTATTAACTTGCAGAGGATATGTGAAGTAGGAACAACAATGTCAGAGAGGCACGAAATTGTCAGGGGTTATGATGGGGATAAACACGATTTCAAGTATCGTTATCTTGTTCCAACGGGTTTCATTGCACAGGATGAAATTAATGACGCAAGGTTCAGAACGATGTTTGCAACCCTCAATCACAACAAACTATTGGCTACCGGTGTTGATGAAAAGACCGGTTATCCCGCATATAAGTTCAAGTTTATGAGGCCGAACGGTTTTGATGGTACGTTCTCAAAATACACTTATATGAACCGGACTCCATATAATCATACAGCACCAGACGTCGTTGATGAGGCTTCCATTATGAGTAAAGTTTTTGAATTGAACGGATGGTCTGCACCTATTGATTATGATGAAGAAGAATCCGCGAACACTGAAACAAGGACCATTGAGGATGTTTCAAAGGATTATTATATGTTTCGTATGGGTTTAAACGACCTTAAATTAAAGAGTCAGATTGAGAGGTTTCTTGTGACACAGGGCGTTGCTGAGGGTGCTATGCCGCAATATGAAAATTCGTTCTATTTTTATTTTGGATTGAAAGACGGGGCAACAGCATTGGATGAATTCAAGCGTATGTTCTTCTCCGAGTGTGATAGAAGGCTCATTATGTCAAATGCAAGTTTAAAGGTGCGTACGGAGATAGATTACTGTAATTTGGAAGGTACTGTAACGTTATCAATAGACGGAATGATACCGCAATATAGCATAACAATTAAGGACAACAAGAAAGATGCAATTGCTACCGTTAATGGTGTTTACATGGAAGATGTTGCTGAAAAGAAAGATGTTATAACTTATAGGTTACCGATTGGAATCTATACGATAACAGTAACGGACATGAGAGAGACATCGAAGAGTGTAACGATTAATCTTGGTGATTCCGAAGTTGAGATATCCGATTTCAGGGCGATAAATTACAGGGTCAGTGGTGGAGCGACGAATGAAAAAGACGGAAGACTCGGTGGCTATGTTATAATTGATAGTGCTATAACTGTAAGTGGTAAAACATATAACTTTGGCGATAGTTCCAATGGGTTCAATATCTATATCGGCGATGAAAATTATCCCGTAAATTATTCACATGCGGTAGAAAATTATACAGATTCCGGTGGTGTTGGAAGATTAAGAATATTTGGATTTGAACCAGACAAGGATTATGACATATATATAACGATAACTTGCGAAGGTGCTGCCGAATCTCACGGAAAATATTATGTAGATACGGTAAATCTTACAACCAACAAAGATATTGACATGTTATACGGTTGTTATGCGTTGTCCTATAAAAAAGTATTGAAGAATTTCCCGCATAACAATTGGTGGAATGATTTGGATTCGAATCCGGAAATAGGTAATGCAATATCTGGATACGTTTCATCACAAGTTGATATGAGCAGCATGAGTTTTGTACAGGATGTTGAAAGAATTGCAAAGAGCATTGCATGGGTTCTTAAAATGCATGCTTTCAGGCAATTGACCAATGATGATGAAGGATTTGACAGTGAACTAATTGGATATTCTGAACAAGGTGAAAAAGTACTGACAATAACATTCGGAGAACCAGAGCGTTATAATCACGGATACGAAGTTAAAAAGACGGGATATTCCGAATCTGATTATGAAGAATATGAAACTTATCAAATAACAGATACCGCATCCCATTATCCTACATGGGGAATAAAAGATGGTGACGAGGTTTATCACAATAGCACTGAAGGTAGGATTGAGTTCAGTAAAATGGCTTATACACAAGACGGTAGAGCAGCATCAGACCCGTTGGATTGTATAGTTGTTTCTGTAACACATGATGATTCTACAAATAAAAACACAATAACTTTTAATGGTAATGGTTTAAGTCCAAATGAGGGCGCAATTGTTGTTTTTGAAGACGGTGAGATAGTATTTCCGTATATGACAAGTTCCACACAGGGTTATTATTATGGAAGTGCTCCTGCAAGTGATAATCCTGATTGGTTGAAGATGGCGACGGTTTATCCTACATTCAGGTTCCCGGTCATGTATAGACCATTTTTCGGAACAATAAAGTTCTTGTCAATGGCTTATGCACAAGTTGAATTACCGGATATGTCATCACAGGGGGCAAGTCCCATTTTGAATTACGACATCAAACCATATTTTACTGGTGGTGAATTACATAATGGTGTTACGTTTGATGACCATTTAGCGAAAGACCCTGATAAAACAACTATATGTGGATACGGGTTGGAAGGAATTTATCCGGAAGATTTTTTAATGCCGGATAGTTCAGGCAAGGAATATAAAGCAAGTCCGTTGTCTGGTGTAAATTGGACCATTAATGATACAAACAGTGCATATACGACATACGCAAGTGGAAGAACGTTGGATATTAAGGCTGAGGCTTCATTGGTTGGTGCAACTGCTTTACCTGGATTCCCATTCTATTTTAATGCAAATACTGGGGATACATTAAGTTACACGTTTACAGAGGGTTATCCTAATGGTTTCTTTGAAAGTGCATATACGACATATTCGGCAATCACGAAACCATATTATCCTAAACCGGCTACGTGCGAAGATATGGTAACTCCGGAATTCGTTGACTATATTATTTTTGAACATGGGTTGGCTGAAGGAACAACCGACCCTGCCTCGACAAGAAGATTGTATGGTAATATTGAAAGTACTGAATATGAGACAGATGAAGGAAACTGGTTAAGGTATTACGACGTTACAAATTACGGGCTGTCAAATATGTACGCCAAACAAACCGGTGCTAAATCAGAAATTAGCAGGGCCGCGTGGGTTTACAGTAACTATGATACCGGAAAAAAGAAATGGCCGGTTTCTTATATTGCATGTTTCTGTAAAGATGACACAAGTATAAATCAACTTGGCGGAAATATTGTATATGTAAAAGCATATGATGCCGGAAAAGATACATTATTCATTGACGTTCCTAAAACGGTATCTGGAATGACAACGACCACACCAAAACGCGTTGGCAATTCCGGCTCTTTTGGTGATTTAAAGGAAGACTTGATGAAGGCATTGCAAACAAATCATAATGGAAGGGGTTTAAATACCTTGTACAATAAGTTGGTCAATGATTGTAATTTACAGCCATTAAAAAATCCTTCTCCAATAAAGGCAATTAACATGGAAAGTCAGGATTTTACCTTGAATTTTGACGTATATGTAGAGTCCGCTTATACAACTTTCTTACGTGCCGATGCAGATGGAAAGCAGATATCATTATCAAAAATTAGACAGTTTGATGGAAGTATGCCACAGGAAGTGCTTGGTGTAATGAAACATACCGAAGGAAGAAATGAAACCTATGTGTTTAAATATTTCATTGAAGTGTATGATTTCGGTGATGGAGCATATCAGCAAAATACAATGGGTGCGGCACAATCGAATAACGCTGTTTCTACTGACGTTGATACCGTTCCTACAACCGGCTCTTCATTCAATGTTACTATTGATTCCGATGTTGAGTGGATTCTCTCAATTACATCAACAACAAAGGATGGTGTTACTATTTCTTGCAACGGAATTGGAAATGATATGATTAAAAGTTCTTGGGCTGACTTAAGTACGCCGTACGACACGATAACAATTGACAAGGTAAGAAGTATTCAGTTAATACCCGGTGAAGATGACTTATACGACGCTAAACGTTGGGACGAAAGTGGTGGATATCATTTACCGGCCGGTCATTACGTATTCACTGTTAACCTTAAGGAGAATAAAGCGGATGAGGACCTTAAATTATCAATATTCTCAATTCCTTATTACCCTGAAGATGTTGTTAACCCGCAACAGGTGGATATAACACAACATTCAAGAGATTTCATAGAGATTATTGGTACAATAGAATCGAGATTTACGGATACTGATACAAGGACTGACATTCGTGTACAGTATAATTTTGAAGCGTCTGGAGATGAGTGGCCAGATGAATTAACGCTTACGATTAATGGTGTGTGCCAGTATAATGAAGTGGTCACAACAGACATGAATGCACGTACCGTTGTTAGCGTTGATTTAAGTGAAGTTGGTATAGATGCTGACGATGTTCGTATTTTTGTACCGGATGGACAGGGTGGAGGAAGTTATCAAGATGTTCCCGTTACGGCAGAACTTGATACCAACAGTACAGAAGGATGGGGAAGAACAAGCGGAAATAATAGTGTCGGTGCAATACAAGACGTACCATTCTCAATCACGCTGACAAAGAACAATTTGAGCGGAAGTTTAATCATCTTAGATAAAATGGCTCAGAGTTCGAACGGACTATCAGAAACAAGTCATATTGTTGGTTTGAAGTTAATCTATAAGGGTGGTACATTTACAAATCTTGGTGATAATTATGCTGGTAAAGCCGTCGTAACATTCCAAGACCCCGGTATGCCACCGAATGTAGTAACTATAATTCAACCTGAAAGATAAAAATGAAGTATCATGCAAAGGGAAATATTTTTAGAAGAAAACAAAAGTAAATTGTCGGTTAATTCAGAGTCAAACATCGCGGTTAATCTTACAGGAAAGCACAGATTATTGCCGTTTGATTCTGCAGCAGAGACAATGAGTTTATATGAACTTTACAACAGACAGAGGGATAATTGTGAGAAATATAGACTCATCTTCAATATTAACCCATTCTGTACCAATGCATTATTTAATAGCGTTACTGAGCCGGTGTGGAGAGAAGGGTCAGATTCTGCAACATCACTTGTGTATCAGTCTGTTCAGGCATCAAACACGGACATCTTTCCTAATGGTACACTAAATAAAACAGAAGACATTGACAGATTTCAGGCGATAAAGGATACGGAATACTCACATCCTGAAATTGGAGGAATCGTATACCACTGTGGATATGATATTTTCAACAACCATTTATTGAGGACAGAGGACTTCTTACATGTTCAACAATCAAATGAAAATACTGATAATGTATGGGAGAAGTTTAACACCATAGAAGATTATATGGTTGATAATGAGGGTGATATCGTAATGGAGCGTGGTGGAAGGAGTTTCAGGCATCTCGGAAAAATCAAGAGACATATGTACCAATATGATAACTGTACTGATATGGTTATGGCTTACCTTACTAAAATCAGTGAGGAAAACGGTTGGTACGGCTTTATCAACACGGGATACATCAATATACCGAACGGCAAATTACCAAAGGGTACGGAAGACGAGGTTTGTATAAATAGGATTATGAACGGTAACAAGCCATGTGAGTTTTATGATATGTACCCAGACCGCTCACTATTTTCATTCATTCCTAAAGTTAACAAATGGAGAAGAAGACTTGAAAAAAACTGGGACTATTGTATTACATATCCTTATAAATCAGATGAACCAAAATTTAACGAACTAAATGATACACCGAATATACCGGACTCAGACAGAAGGTTGAATGCACTTAAAATCATAAAGACCGAACTAAAGTATACAAATAGCGGTGATAAACTCATAAGATTCAAAACGTTATTTGACCACGGGCTTTCAAAGGGTAGTTACGTAAGATTCTATTATATTGCAACATCCGGAAAACTTACGAGATACTTTATGAAGGTAAGAGTACAGCAAGTCGGTGATTATGAGGGATATGACAGCAACAAGTATTTTTCAGTCAGTTATAATGACGTTGCTGAATTCATTAAGATAGTCAAGGATGGTAATACTGATATTGTTGTTCCAATAGAAGTATTTGTAAGACAGGAGAAAAATGGGTGTGAGTTCAATTATTACTTGAGGAAATTCAAAAAAATAAAATATAATGATTCTGTTCCAAGGAGTGAGATAAACAAAACCGCATACCAAGAAACAATATATGGTGATAGGGCTGCACAAATTGTTTATACTGATGATATTGATGTTGCTAATCTTGTTGATAATTTGGGTCGTCCGCTAACTAATCTATATCTTACTATAGTAAAGACAAACAGGGGTCATAATGAGTGGTATTTGAATCGAGAAACAAAAACTGAGAATATAGAGTTTTCCCATTGTTTCGGTAAGGTGACATCTGGATTTGATTTTGGAAACGATGCATTGGACTACAACATAAGAAAAATGCACAATATAGAGGGTGTTGATTCCGATACTGCCGAAATGTTGGGTTGGGTCGCCTCATCTGGTTTACCACAAGTACTTGAAAATGATATAACGGTTGATGGTGGAAGTGTGGAGGCAAATTCGGGTGAAACAGATGGTGATGAGTTCTTTTATGGAGATGTCGCTTGTTATGATACTTATAATCTCGTTGAACACATTATAATGCCAATCTACCACCGATTCAATACAATGCAGAGAGAATTGGTTGGTGATGACTTCTATAGGGATATAATGTCCGACGAAATATATGGTGATGATTTTGATTATGAAGGATGGGGAACAAATGATACAGAAAGCGGTGGTACAATTCCCGAACCAGAACCTGAGAAAACACCATATAACATTTCAACAAGGTTATCCGCAACGACAATGTTATCCCAAACGAAGTGTAGTATACCGTCAAATGGAAGTGATTTAAAGGGATATATAGTTGTCACGTCTTCTCCGACCGGTCATGTTGGAAATCTTACCTTAAATAATGAATACACCGGAATCCATATGGAGAAAACTGGTGATGTTTACACGGTTTATTTTAATGAAAACAATACGGAATCCGCAAGAACCGTAACCATTGAAGGTGTTCTATATACTCCGACGGACGTTGATTATAGTGGGGGTACGACAAGCACAACAGTATATTATACATTTGAACAACAAGCAAAAGAGTTCCCTTATGGCTATGAACTTATATTGGAGGCAGAACCGTTAATACTTGAATACCAACAAAATGGTAGTGCAAAAGCAACGGTAAGAAAGGTAACATACTTTGAAGAGGGTCGTGAAGGTGAAGAAAATGTCAGGTCAAGGGAAATAATTAACGTTGAGAATGACGAAATTACATGGGGCACTATATTTCCTTCTTGGTTTCCATCACCGGAAGATGTAAGAGGTGCAAGCAAGGATGTAATAATGCCATGGCAACCGTCATCCCCGGATTCAATGATTTATACAAACAACAATTATACTGTGATTCCAGAGGGAGAGGATGAAGAACCGAATCCGGTAGATATTACAGATATTAAGATTACAGCAGAATTCTTGAGAGATGGTAAATCCGCATCTGGTACCGTGGAAGGAATCTTATTAAAGGCACAAATCCCTGATGAGGAACCGGCTGTGTACACATATGAATTAAAAGTCACTCCACAAACAGCGACGGCGACGACTCTCTCTCCCGCACAATTTACGGCGACTTTATATAAGACGAAAAGTGGCAGCACAATGCCTGAACCACCGGAAGGAACGGATGTGACACGAGTTGCAACATGGGAATTGGAGGGACTTGATGGGTATGCAAGGATTGACAATGGTGGTGTCATAAATCTCGGTGTGGCGGAAAATGAGATGCCGGGTACCGTTAGGGCGAAAGTTATTGATGGTAACGGGGAGGAGCAAGAAGGTACCGCACAAGTAACAATAACACCGAACCTGAACGACCAATTTCAAATATTTGTCGTTGATGACCATGTTATTACTGCTTCACAGGTCACAATATCAGTCACATCAAAATCAGATACGAATGGGCGATACAACACAACAAAGAGTACGACCGCAAATACTGAAAATCCTGCGGTATTTGAATTTGAAAAGGGAAACACGACACTTACATATAAAGTACAAGTGACAAGATGTGATGGTGATGGTTCAAGTAGAGCGTCTTATAGTTTATATGAAGGTGAATTGGAAACATATCCATATACGCAGTTGAACAGTCTTATATCAAATACTTACTATGAATTCGGTTCAATTAATGGAAGTGCGTTCAAGTTTACTGGCGCAAAGAATCATATCACATTAGACACAACTGAATCTCAAGGTAATTTTGGTAGTATACAGTTGCAACTTAAAGAAGAAGGTATTAGTGAAAGTTTGGTCAGCGTTTCCACATCCGACATAACAACGGTACAATCAAATGAATTCTGGGTTTCTGATGTATATACCGCACAGACAGGTATTTCAGCCGATTATTACGAGGTTGAAATGAGTGGCGGCATATTGGAAGGGGAAAGATACAAAAATTATTCGTTATGTATCAAGAATTCCAATGGCATGATATTGGTTAACAGCAACATAGCAGATTTACCATTCTTTGAAGGAACTCACAAAGTTTTAGTACCGAGAAATGGATTTTTTGGCAGCGTGTGGTATCTGCAGCGTAATCAATCAACATTCTCTTTAGAAGTGAAGTCAAGTACCGATGTTTATACCGTTGAATATAGCGGTACATTACAATATGAGGCGTGGTTGATAGAGACGGATGGTGAAAATGTGCAAAGGACAGATGTTACAAGCGCAATGTCGCAAGACCTGACGATTAAAACAGAGTGGTCTTTAACGGGTGACGCAAGGGCTTATGCTTCAATCGTAATGACTGGTGCGTCCGGCGGTCTTGTAACAAACAGGAATGAGACTGATTTGGCAAAGAGTGGAAAGGTTGTTGCAAGATATAGGGACACGAATAGAGGAATAGACATTTACAGTGATACGTCAGTTACATTATCACAGAAGATAGAGATTGCATATAATGTGCGAGTAAGGGTACCAGGACGTGTTGATGAAGGTGTACAGGAATACATGAACGTCTATTCAACACCTGGCGACATGTTCCGTTCATTTGTGATGAATGTCGACAGCAGTTTCAATGTAAAGAACCCATATATGCAACCCGGAAACTATCTCATTGGTGGTAATAATGAGCATCGTACAATTGACGAGATATTCCCTCAGTCCGTTGAAGAGTTGCAAGGAAAGACGGTCGTATTCAAATGGGAGGCAAATGATGACAGACTTGTTGATAGAAGTATGTTGTCTGAAATCGGGTTATACATAAGAACGACAGATGGTACCGTGACAACATTTTTAGGTACGCTTGATGCAGGTGTTTCCCCTTCAATTAGTTTTGGAAGTTACGCAGCAAATATAGCGGTAAGGGAAGATTTAAAGAACATGGACGTTGATTTTCAGCATATTATCATTGCCCCGACAGGAAGTACTGTTTTCGGAATGAGGTCAATGAAAATGTCAAAAGGTATATTACTGGGTGCAAGTGGCGGACAGAAGGCGACAGAGTTTGCAACTGGAATGCTTAACGACCCGGATGAAGGAATATTCAGTATTTCATCCGTCACGTTGAATAGGGTTGATGGTGATGGTAATGTATTTTACGGAAACATTAATCCTGAAGGCTATTTCTATCAGCCACATACACAGATAAGGATAAGACAACTTTCTGAAAATATACAGTCGGTTGATGGTGTTGTGATTAATTTCAATTCCGCGTATATTTCAACAGCGCCGGAAGAAGTTGAGACATATAATCCGGAAACAAATGAAACAATAAGCGGTGTAACGGTATATACATTATCTGCAACATCTCCGACTAATATGGATTTTGTTGAAGGTATGGAGTTTATATTCTACAATAAGGAAACGGGAGACGGGACCAAGATGGGACGATTACTTGACTATGACGATAAGTTTGACGGTGGTGGTTGTCTTCTATCCTTGTGGGTTAATGTAAATGAACAGGATGAAATAGACAAAATTGCAGATGGTTTACGTGGTGGTGATTATTTGCTTGTATTGAAGAAAGAATATGCTCCAAGATATGCAATTTTCCAGCCGAAGTTACGTCAGTTTATATGGAGAGACGTTGTACCACAGTCAGAGTTAAGGTATGATGATGACCTATACGATATGACTTTTGCAAACGGAAGATTCTATATCCACACAAACATGAACTTTTATTTAAGAAGACAAGACCCTCAGAATATATTTGGTTTGCAAAGTCCTGAAACACAGAAATATAATCCATTAAAGAAATTCAGGATAATCGGAAGAGATAAAGTTGATACATCTGGTGCCATTTATTCAATTGATAACTTGATAGATTGTTTTTAAGACATGAAGACGATAAAGATAAACAGAAAGAACATAGAGACGGTATTAAAGAGACTTGATGTTGATTATTTTCTTGATTCCGGCGATACAACCGTTGTCAAGATGAATGAGGGTGTATATCATGGATTAAATGCTGGAGACTTTGTTTGTTTTAAGAAATACAAGACAATGAATAATGCATATACCGACGACGATGGAATTGAATTAAGGGTTCTACAAGTTATTGATAATGAGACCTTTTTGATTCAACCATTTAAACAGGAAACATATGTTATAAAAAGTGTTGATGCGTTGGGTTTACGTGGTACTGGTTATTATTCCGTCGTTTTATCTGAAAATCCCATGATACAGGGTGTTGATATTGATGAATACCACACATTCAATGCCGACGGACCGATGATGGTTGCCTACGATGATGAAAACAGATATGAATTTAATGATGTTGTAAGCGTATATGGGAATGTTAATTATACATTGGACGATATTGATGTACACCCAAAGGGAGATGTTGAGGACGGTACATTCTTTGTTAAAGGTGAATATGCCGGAATGTTGTATGAAGGAATGAGGGTTGAGTTCCCATGCAATTCATTTATATATCGTGGCACAGGAGGTTATTCATTCTTATGGGGTAATTCTTCATTATACCACGATGCTTCTTATTTCAATGTATCTGTCCCAATTTCAACGGATAGTGAATGGAGAAATATGTTCCAAGATGTACTGGTTAATGAAAAATATGTCAATGAGATGATTTCCTCACTTAGTACCGACCCGATTGATATGGAGAAAATTAAATATGTCCCCGTTTATTTTGACGATGAGAATAATATTCATTTAATAACCGGTATAACGTATAATTTCCATTTCAGACAGAGAAAACCTGCAACAGAAATACAGCACGGGATGACACTTAGGGAGATGGAAAGGAAATTGTTTTATGATGAAGGGTGGCATATTGACGTTGAAACTGATGGGTGGAACGAGGGATTTGACGGTTGGGAAATGATATCAGATGAGACTATGACTGATAAATTACGATTGTCGGATTCACTTGCTTATCTTGACTTTACTGATAATGATGTTGAGACACAGAAAAAGAAATTGAGCAAGAGTTTTCTTCGTTTATCATACTACAATGAAAAAGACCCCATAGAACAGATGCTGCTGTATTATTCAACCACATTTCTTGATTCCGGTGTGTTGTTTGGACGTTATGTAAAGAAGAAGAGAGCGGCGTTTGAAGCAGGAGAACAATGGGATAGAGACACAGACCCTAAACACATCATAATGAAATCAGGTGCTACGGAAGAAGAAAGGGTCTCGTCACAAATAACAATACATGACGAATATGACCTTACACAATCCAGTGAGGGATTCAACTTGTATTTGTTTGCTGAGGATGCACCGGAGATAAATTCCGCAAAAACTATTTATATGAAGGCAGAGTTCAATCATGCCGGATATGGTAGAACAATACCTTTTATAAAAGCGTTTGACAAAAAAATAACGATTGAAAACTATTTGACGGACGCTCTTTACATTCCGGTACAGATAGGGCATTTTGTAGGAGAGAACTATGACATCTATGGTTACGTTGTTGAACCGGATGAACTTGGTGTAATGTTAGAAGACGATAATCTTATCTTCAATTTATTTGAATCAAAGATTGAATTGAGTGACGGTGAAGACGAGAGTACGAATGATGAAGAAACACAAGAACAGGGCTAATGGAAAGGATATACAAGAAAATATGTTTGGAAAGTAGTAGAAGCCGTTCACAGGGTCTTATGCCATTCATTAAATACGGGGATTCGGGACTTACGTTTGTTGATGAAACCGAAGTGAATGGTAACTGGGGAGGATATCCTGGTAATCCAATTGACTATAGTGGTAAAACATATATGGATGTTATGTTTCGTTATTTTGAGATATGGAAACAGTTAAGAAACGGTGTATATCTCAAAAAAATAGTCGTTAATTCAAGAGATTGTGATTGTGCTCCGTATGGTATTTCTTGGACAGAACAATTTAAAGAAGATAAAGATACGTATGATTTTGTCGCGTTTGATAAGAAATATTTTTATTTTGACGAAAAGTATGGAACATATTTTCTTGTTGATGAAATGCCTGATGGTCTTGAAAGTGAACAATTTATAGTGCTTGTTGAAGACCCCGACAGAATGAAGGAATGTGCAAATTATCTAGATTTCAATGAGGACTGGGGTGAGTATTGTAGATTTGTTGACGATACGTATTTGGGTAAGATAGAGGTACCTGCTGACAAGATTAAGCTCGGTGATAGAGTGCCTTATGTTATGTATTATGCTGACATCCCGCAATACCTTCAATGGATGAGGGACAACGAAAATAGTGATGATTGCTGCATACGTGAATTGTGGAAAAAGAGGGGTGGTTCCGAGTTCATGAGTTATTTGGAAGGGCTTGAAGGAAAATATGAGGAAAAGATTAATTCAGCACATACTTTGACTGACAAAGAACATATACCAACAATAGATATATCGTTGGCGTTGAGACAAAATTTTGCTGATGAAGGTGCATACGTTACTTATAATGATACTTGGTATGACGATTGGGATGGGGATGAAGAGATTGGTTATGTTGATTCCGAAGGTAATAAAATTGCCGGAGATAAGAGAGGGGCACTGTCCTGGCCTTATTCTATGGACAGTACGAGAATAGTGTGGTGTGCCGATACTGAATGTTATGTTGATATCAAATCAGGAAAGACCTTTGATGTACAGCAAATCGAGGTACCGTCATATCTGCAAAATATGATGCACACCCCGTATTTTTATGATGACAATAGGGTTATGATTCCCGGTACATTAAAAAGGTTCGGTCCTGATGGTGATGGATTTTTTAAATGCACTTACTATCAAAGAGAAAGTAATCCACCGGCAAAGCACGTTTATATTAGTGGAACATATGAAGATTCCGATGGCGTTATAAAACCGTTTTCAAGTGCATGGTGTGAAACAGAAGAAGTAACCCCCTGGCCGGCGAGTGGTGGAGCATACCAGATAGTTTCACCAAAAGTAACAGAAAGTGATACAAGACCATCCGATGGAAATTATATACCAGAAACATGGAACGGAAACACGATAATTACATCAAGTCAAACGGTAACAGAAACATACAGGGTATTTTCGTGGTGGGAAGCAGTTAAAGTTCCTTTTAATGTTGAAGAATATGAGGTTGCTGATGGTGAAGGAACATTAACGTGCAAAAATGAGAAAAAATATAGGGTTCTTACCATGTTGGAGGCAATAGATTCGTTGGTCCCGTCCGAATATAATATAGATGATATTGGCGTAGAGGAACTGAGTGACGGGGATTTTTATTATTTTCTTGTTACATATGATAACGGAGCTATATATCCGAAAAAAGAAAGTAGTTGTAATTTAGATGTAGAAACTATTAAAACATCTGGATATACTTCTGCAGATATACAGTTTGACATAAGCAACGTCTTGAATATCAAATCTTTAAATGACGAAGGGATTGAAGTTATGGGTGATAGCGTCCTTTCTGCGGATACGGCGACAACACCAAGTAGTATAACGCTGACATATGTAATTGGTGGGAAATTCAATAATAACGGAAGTGGCTACAGTTATATTGAGGACACTGGCGTTGTATTGGAAGAAACACATGACTACGAAGAAGCAAAGGCGTTTACATATTCGATTGATGGTGTGAGTAGTGTTACCGTTTATTGTAATTACATTGACTTTGAATCTGATAAAAAAATAGGTGTCAGTAGTTATAATGGACTTAGCGGATTATGCAATACTTCTTTAATAAAAGCAATGGACGTTGGTGATGTGATGGTTTCTCCGTCAGGGTCAACAAGGTCTGTAATTTACAAAGAAGACTATTTATTAGGTGTATCATACGAACCGGAAACTGACATAGATGTTTCATACGATAATGGCACAGCAACAGCATGGGAGAAGCATTTTAAACTTGGCGAGTGCAACACAATGTCAGACTTGGTTAATTATGGAAATGATGAATTTGGATTGAATAATTAAAAAGAAGAAGAATTTAAAATGAGTGGAGTATATGGAACAATAAGACCGGCCAATGTGAATCCGGAATCTGATGTAGAGATATTCTATTATTACAGACCAACCAGGAGTACCACATCTGATAATTTTGTGAATGGATTTAAAAAACTTGATAGTAAATATCTCGTTCCGTCGCAGGTGGAAAGCGGTACGACGGGTGTTCCACTTCTTGGTATCTTTAATTTAAAGTTACCGTTGGACAGGTTTGGAAAGGCTGGATTCTATACGATATACATAAAACCGAAGGAGTATCTTATACATCTCACGGATGTCAGTACGCTTGTGGATTTTCCGTCCATAAGAGGCGTTGTTATTGATAGAAGATTGGTTAATGGGGAAATTGACCTTACCGGATACAGGATTGAATATTTTGATGAAATGGGTGTAAGAACAGACAAAGTAAGACTAATAACGTCATCAAATCCCGCAAAACCTGTATGGGTAACTGTTACTGATAGTTATAGTAACCCAAAGAGGTATCAATATACAAATTCCACTTCAAATCTTCTCTTCTGTACAGTAACGCCTTGTACTGTTGGTAGTTATAGCCCTAATGTTGCCCCGGATATTGGAACTGGCATCCCGGATAAAGACCTTGTTGCAATATCAAATACGAAGTTCAATCCGGTACTAATGGAGGTTGAAATGGTTGAACATGACGCCGAGACACTTACTAACATGCTCGAGGGTGACCAAATCAGAGACAGGGACAACGCAGTCATCACGACATATAACAGTAACAAAGAAATTTACCAACAATATGACTACTATACCCTTAAGAGTAGTCTTGGTGAGCCGTTATACGATGTTAAGGTCAAGAGAGAGAATATTGATGCGGACCAAGAATATGACAATATAATCAAATAGGTAATATGGTTCAAAAAAGCAGATACATAAAGACAAAATCAGATTATACACTGAGGAGCAAGCATAAACTTCTTGGGAATGGTACTGTCTATGAGCATGACTATATGACAATATCACCTATGGAAGATTTGTTCGCCAAGGATGAATATGTATTAAAGGATTCGAATTTCAAGTTCAGTACGAGGACCGGTATAAACCTTCAGAAGAAACACAAGAGGGGTAATTGGATACCTAATGGTGTATGCGAAGGTGATATGGAAGTTGTATGGACTATGGAATGTATGGGTAGTGGGGTTACGAGTGATGAAGGAAAAATTGTGTTGAAACCGGATTACAATTCCATTAAACAGTTTGCATACTATGGTGGTGCGGTACAATTGGTGAAAGCATCCATTAACGATGTCATCCTTCATTTCCCCGGCGAGATATATCTGACGAATGATTCACTTACATTAACCGAATTATATAAGGAACAGGGAGAAACGTTTGTTAAGGATGTACCTGTAAGCGGTCTAAAATACGCAAAGAACGACTACAATATTAATATAGACATTACAAACGTCAATTCGAATGAGATATACAATCCGATGAGGTTTTTCTGTCTCCACGCTTATGATTATGTTGTTGAGAGTGCCGATGGAAGTATTGAACCCGTAACATCATGGACGGTGACATCTTATAGTGGGGATACTTGTGATGATAATTTTGTCGTTGCTGATGTTGAAATAAATGGTATTCAATTTAAGGTATACAGAGATAACAATACTCAGCAAAGAAGAATTGGTTATAGTGGAAATTATTCCGGTACCAGCATACACCCTAATCAAGACGTTATAGAGGCATATTTTGCAAGTATTGATGATTTTGAAAAAGTACTATTGAATAGAGACACTAATCCAATCTATACTGCAAAATTCATCACTCCAAGGGAAACTGATACTGGTTTTACCTATATGCTTAAATATTATACATGGCCAGTTACTTATGGTTATTCTCCTGAACTTGAAACAATTGCATTTGACATCTATTATAAGAGTCTGATACAGTTGGCTGAATTTCACGACGAATGGGACAGCGATAACATATGGAGGAGCATGACCCACGAAGCAATCAAAAATCTTGACTGGACATTCATAAGGCATACAGAGGATGGACTTGAAGATTTATCTGTCATTGATAATTCTAAAATCATACCTGTTCTTAAGATATGGGGTAGGAATTTTGATGATATAAAACGTTTCATTGACAATATAAAGGCGTGTAATACAGTCAGTTATAATGGAAAGAACAATATACCCGACTATTTTCTGACTGACATGCTTGAAATGGGTGGATGGGAGACAAAGGTACTGCATCTCGGTGCATATTATGATGAAAGAACACCGTCTCTATATCCGGCACTATCAAGGGGTTATAATTCATCGGATGCGGATATTGAATTTTTCCGTCGTCTTAAACTGAACAGCAAGTATATTTTAAGGTCAAAGGGAACAAGGGAATCAATTCAGCAGGTATTGGGTCTGTTTGGCATTACAAGCGATGAGTATAAAATCACGGAATATGTCGCAGTTGCTCAACCGAATGGGAATTATGCTACGGGTTTTTCGATATCGACGTCTGATGAAGGACCCAGTGTCACTTATCCATTGGCTTCCGAGGTTGAGGCGATAAACAAGACAAGGACCGGTTTTTATGGTAAACACGGTAATGATGGTTTCGCCGGCATACCAATCAATGTTGTGTCCGTTTCAAATGATTCCTCAAGTGGAGTTACGAGTTATGTAGTTCCTTGGTATAGAAATGGTTACGACTATGATGGTGGGTTATATTTCCAAATGAATGGTGGGTGGTTTGCAAGTGACGATAAGGAAATTAATCTTGCCATTGCGCCTGATATAGATAAGATATACAGTGACGACAATATCACCATTTACAATGAAACAGAGTCATATCTTCATTTTACAGATGATATAGACGGTTTAAAGGATTTGTCAACCGAAGATAAGAAGACAAACGATGTGTGCTATGTTACGGATATTGCACTCGTATCTGACGACTATAACTTTAAAGATGACGCGGAACGTACATCATATACAAATAATGAATTTTCACATTATTTTATACTTGAAAATCAGGAACTTTCATTTGTTATAGGGTATAGTAGTGAAAATGAAAGTTATGGATGGAGAAATATTCTTCTTTCTGAGATAGAGGAAAATTCAAGTTCTGCCGGTACGAAGGTGCTATATCTTGAGTCAATTGAAAGTAATACAGCGGGAAACAACCCACATATAGGACACGGAAGATATGATGGTGGTACCGAATACTTAAGGAGGATGGGACAGATATTCCATTACGGTTTGGAAAATGGTGAATTCGGTGCATATGATGAAGCGACCTGTCAAGAGATAGCCAACTACGGATTTAGTATTGAAAGTGGTATCGAGGACGACAAGAAGTGCTGGTATTACGGTGATGTAGAAGGACTTATGTGTGTTGAAAAGACGTCTGATGGTGATACAAACTTTGAAGAATGTGATGGTCCAGCATATGAGACACAAGCGTACGCATATAATCCAGAAGGTGGTGAATCTTCCGATGAACCAGCCGCAAATTCAGTAATCAATGTTAAAAACGTGGAGATGGAGTTTTATTGTCCAGATACTTTGAATGACAGTTTCAAGGCGGATTATAAGAGGTTCATTGAAAACGTGGTATTATTCTACCTTAAACAGATTATACCGAGTACAACAATATTAAAATATACGATTCTTTGTAGCGGTGATGATGGTGGTTTCTTAAGCGTGAGTCCTTCACAATTGTTTTTCCAGAGTGGAGATAATACCCCTAAGACGTTTACCGTTACAGCAAAGCAGCAGGGATGGACATTGAATGGCAAACCTTCTTGGCTGAATATAGAACCTACAAGCGGGCCAGAAGGAAAGACAACCGTTACTGTTACCCCTGTTGGTTCCGCCGGTGATAAGGAAAGGGTTGCAGAACTTACTGTAAATGGTACGAAGTCGGGACAGAAGAAATTGTTGATTGCTCAGGCAGGTGCACAACCAAGTCCGACGTATAAGGTTGAGATAAAGAGAGTTGACGGAAAACCGGTTAATGCATGTCCTCCTTATGATGCAAAGGCGATATTATACACATATAGTAGTAGTGCACAGAATGAAAGCACCCTTGTCAGTGAAGAAAACGTAACGGCTGATTGTACGTGGGTTTGGAAAAGAAATACACCTTCTCCGGCATGTAAAAACCAAGAAACGAGGACAACAGGAGCATTAATTGGAAGTGGTGAAAATGCAATATTCCGTTTTGAACTGATACCAGATGCACCATCGAGCATGGCATGCCCGAGTGATGAATGGTGTGTAACATATAATAAAAATGGAATAAGCGCACACGAATGCTTTTACATAAAAATTCAACGTTGTTAATAATAAAAAAACGGGAGATTTTACTCTTCCGTTTTCTTTTTCTTCTTAGCCGCTTTTTCTGCTGCCTTACGAGCCTTTTCTTCTGCCTCTTTGTCTTTTATCTGTGAAATTGTATACTGTGCGAGGAGTGCAGAATCAACAGCAACATTTTTCCACTTCTCATAACAGCCGACTGGAACTGTGATAGACGGTATGCCGATGCTTACCTTGTCCTTTTCGGTATCATATACAATCTGTTCAAGTGCAAGACGAACCCACATGTATTTATCCTTATCCTCGACCATATCAAATGCCTTTTCATAAACGAATACAAGAATCAGGTCATCTCGTTTGGAAAAGAATTCAACTACGCTACTGGCCTTGGATACCGTCACCACATCCTTGGCTTTAGGAACGGAGAGGGTTTCGAAATCAAGGAAATTGTCATAACCAAGTTCGGCAGCAACTTCATCAACGATTTTTGCAATGTCTTCAGACGCTTTTGTAAATTTTGCCATGTTATTTATTTTTAAGTGTTATTTTATTATATTAATACAAGACAAATATACAAAAAAATATCAAATTATGCAAGAAAAAAGGCAGAAACTTTCACCAGAAGAGCGTCATGAGATACTTTCCAAGAAGGCAAAGGAAAACTTGGAAAAACGACGTCGTGCCGGTTATGAACGGTGGCTGAAGAAAAAGCATAAGGAGATGGAGAAAAGGAAAGAGAAGGAGAAAAAGTTAAAGGAGAAAGAAAAAGAAAAGAAAAGAATCGAGCGAGAGAAGAAAAAAGAAAAAGAAGCGCTAAAACCGAAGAAAAGAAGGGTTGGAAGACCGAAAAAACGTGGACCGAAGAAAAAAAGGAAATCAAGAGCAAAGAAAATTTATAAACCGAGAAATGTATGGGATTATAAAATCATATCATTCCATAATGGGAAACAATGTGGGTATCATGGTGCATTTTTCAATTCAAAGGACGCATATGAGAAAATAGATGAATTATTGGAGGAAAATAAAAAGATAATTTTCCCTAAAATGGTTGAAAACAATGAGGTACTTGGTTCTTCGAAGTATGAATACCTTATTTTGGAGAAAAACAGATATGGGGATAAGAAAAATATGGATTTGCGTAATGAATATGGAAAGGTGGTAAAACATACAATCAATTCAGACACGTGGGTCATTATGGATAAATTTACTTATAACGTTGAAGAGACATTTTGGGTATGGGGATTTAACCCTAACACTGAAAGAAAAACATTTCAGTGGATTTATGAAAACATAGTTACATATGGTATTAAAACAAAGTATGATATAAAGCGTGTTTTTCTTTACAAGAATAAAATCATTATCAAGGACGACGAGAATAAGATTGATATGATTTTATGTAAGACACAGGGTGATTCTGTCAGGTTTTATAATTTAATTGAAGAGTGGAACAAGAAAACACACAATAAACAGGTCATTATGTTGGGTTCATTAAACATCCCCGGTGAACGTAAGAAAAAAATGGAAGATGAAATAATGGAACTTACTGGATGGGAGCGAGGTAAGGTTCAACAGTCATTCACTAAGAAACACACTAAAAACTAAAAACCACCACAGAAAAGTAGGTGGTTTTTTTAGTGTCAATAACTATTTATAATGAAAAAACTGACAATGAACAGAAGTGTTATAAATAAACATTATGATAGCGCATCGTCCGTGTCATTGTCCTCTTTTATATCGGATGAAAACAAGAGGAAAGGTGAACTTATAGTTGTTAACGATGCGGAACATCCTGGGCTATATACAGTAGGAACAGACGGAAAAATCCTTAATCTATCATCTCAAATAAACGTTGATATAGACGCACTTAAAGAGTTGATTGAGAGCCTTATTGTGGATGCAACAAAACAAGAAGTATTAACACAAGAAGAGTATCAGTATAAAATCGATAACCATCTCATTGACGAAGAGTGTATGTATTATGTTTATGAAGATGAAGGTGGTGGAGGAGAAGACGAGTTTGTGCCTCACGTAATTGATGGTACGGAGACGCTTGAAATAGATGAAGATGGTGTTAATGGTGAAGTAGCAACAATAAATGGAACCGTTGAAGGAGAAACACTTATAATAACCGGTGAAATAATTGACCCGGACAAGGGAGAAGTTATTGGTGATGGTGATGATTATTCCTTGGTTTACAATGAGAATATGGTTGAAGGCGAAACACTTATCGTATCTTCGTCAGTCGCAAATGAAACATTGACATTATAATAAGACAAATAAAAACAAAACATGGGATACATTAGTAAAATTAAATCTGGCAGCCAAGAGTATGATATAAAGGCTGCTGTTGTTAGTGGAAACGTAAGAACATTGAATACGTTCTCACCAGAAACAGGAAAATACTATGAAGGTATTGTTATTGAAAACCTCTATGTTGACCAGGCTAAAGCAACCGGTACTACGGCTACTGTGGCCTTGAACCAAAAGGGTAATCTGTCCCTCGAGTCACCCAAACACATCAATCTTGAACCCAGTGCAGCAATTCAAATGAAACCTACAACCGGGCTCATTGTTGATACAGGTAAGAGAATCGCAGCAGGTAAGGGTAATAACGTTGACCTCGAGATTAAATTTGATGACTATGTGAGTGGTGCAGGAAGCAATGATGATGGAAGTAATGAACCTCACGGACAGTTTACGTTAAAGGCAAGAAGCATTGACCTTCGTTGCTATGAGCATGGCGGTGTCGCTCTCCAACCTTGCGGAAAAGATAGTAATGGTAAGGAGAATAAAATCAAATTTGAGAGTTCAAGAATTAGTGAAATTGGAGCAACCCCTCAATTTAATAATGAAGGTGGCAAAGGTATGGAGTTCGGTACATTCAACAACGAACATACATCGCTTTATACCGGTGATTATCGTTTCAAGGGTGATGCAAGTGTCTATGGTGTAACGAGAAACAGTATTACACAGACAAGTACCGGTAAGATTGACTATCCTACGCAAGCTGATGACTTCAAGGATGTTATTGACCCAACTACTCCTGTGGCTACATGGAACGAAATTATTGATGCGGGTAAGAAATGTAAGAACCTTGACGAAACCATTAGGGATGAGGTTGCAAGACAAGCGCTTTCAGCAAGTGGTATTGATGTTAGCGGTTTCGTAACAAGGGACGAGGTAGAGGATGTCGTCGCTTCCGCTATTTCAGAGGCGCACATTGATACAACAGGTCTCGCAACAGAACAATGGGTCTTGGACCAGCACTACATTGATTCAATTCCAGAAGGTCTACAATATGTCAAGATGGGTAAGAGCAAGGGTAACTTTGCAGTCGATGTAACCGGAAAATATACTTGGGAAGCAACCAACCCTAAATCAACATCTATTCTTGATGAATTTGGTGTTTCCCACATTAAAGGAGACCGAGTTATCAATTATGTAAACGAAGGATTCTATTCAGACCCTAATAAGGTATATTACAAGGCCGGAATGGAAACAACACTTTCTGACGGTACTACCACGGTTCCTGCTGATACGATTGTTTGGAACTCTGCATGTGCACTTATCGTAGATGCAACGGGAGCAACGTTTGACCTTTATGTTATGGAAAGTGGACAAACGTCATATTATGAAGACCCGAACAAGTTTGCTTATAAGGCTCTTGTTAAAAATGCAGTTGACTTCGAAGGTAACAAGCACCCTAAGAAGGATATGATTGCCGGTGCAGGTCTTTCAGAAGAAGCAATCGCATACTATGACAGCAAGGCAACCGTTTATGATGAAGACGGTGTGACGGTTCTTGTTCCTGGTGAATGGGAAAGAGTTGACATTTGGAAGAAAACAACCCTGTGGAGCCCTAACGAAATTAACATCAACCTTGAAACGGACAGTAAGATTAAGTTCGCGGGTAAGAAGATTGAAACCGTTTGGACAGTAAATGATGTTGACTATAAGATGGACAGTATTTCACTTTCAACCAACGAACTTGCTATGGATGCAACGACAATGCTGTTTGAAAAGAAGGTTTCCAAGAACGGTGACAGAAGCGGACAGGATACTGAAATTGTTTACTCATATGGCAACAACGTATCAGACCCGGAAAAGACACCAGACCAGGCGACATTTGTAACAAACTACATTTCAAAACACCCGGGAGCAACTGAAGAAGAAGCAATTGCCAAGTATGCCGAATTTATGGCTGAGGGCACATCTTTTGAAATCAGAGTCAAGGTAAGCGAACTTCTTGGACTTGTTGCAAGAGTTGAAGAACTTGAAAGAAAAGTTAATGAATTAATGAACAATCAGTAATGATTTACAAAGGGAGACGTGATATAATAGAGATAAGCCGTGGTAGCCTTGATATTTTCGAGGTCTACTACGGCAAACGTCTCGTATGGAGAATAGCCAGTTCTTGCTACGGCACTGGCCATTGGATTAACGAAAGACCTTGGAGCAACACAGACGCTTGGAGGAACGCGTAGCAAAAAACAATATAAAAATACAAACTTAACTAACCGTAATGGCAAAAACATATAATCAAAAGATAGGAAGGGATACCGACTGGGGTGGTGACAAGAGCACTGGCGGATTACCAGTTAATGGTGCAAGAGTACAGGAATTCATTAAGGACGAACTGAATAGTAAATTTGGTTCTATTCTTTTGAATACCGGCACATCAAAATATTTGTGCTTTGCAAATGAAGATACAATGGCACAATATCAATTAACGACAGATGAAAGTCTCGTTCTTGCGAGTTTTGATGCTATATCCAATTATTCTGTTGCGTTAATTGACACGACAGAAGAGAAGAGTGTTCTTGCAACGAAGACAAACAACAGGCTTTCTTTCAAATTCAAGGTTATTAACAACAACACACATATACCAACGGGTGAGCCGATTAAAGTCGAGTACTCGTTCAATAATGGTGGTAAAGTCTTGACGTTCACGGAAGAGATTTATCCGCACGACCTTGACGAAGAAGACTACACACCTGTAAGTTTCATTATTGATGACTATGTTTCAATTGGTACAAACAACATCACTGTAAAGGTGACGGGTAAAAGTACGTTTGCAACAGGCCAATTCGGTATTGTGTTTGAAATGCTTGACCTTACCTATTCACCATCTTTCAACTACAGTACTTCTTGGAACAATAATGATGGTACAATAAGTGTCTCATATACAATAGAATGTGCGCGTACTAAATATATTGAATGGTATATTGATGGTGTTAAGGCAAAGGAAGATACGGTTATAACGGATATTACGGGTGGTGATACTGTCGGTTTCATTGTTGCATCACTATCTCCGGGAGTTCACACATTCCAAACAAGGGCTTACGTTCTAACTGCAAGCGAGACAAAATTCTATGGAGAAAACAATTTCTATATGTTTGCAATTGCAGGTGGCAGTAATCCTTGTGTTCTTATTCACGACGTTATTGAAGATGGTTCATTAGTACCAGCCGGAGAAAATCTGAAATTCTCCACAACACAATTTGATATAATTTCTTTTGATTGGGCTTATTATGACCCACAAAACAGAACGTTGGGTGTTACCTTCTTCTATGATGGTGTGCAGATTGGTACCGTCTATAAGAGTAACGGTAGTGCAATAGAGACATTTACATACAGACCGGTTAATAATGGTATTGGTGACTTAAGAATTGTTATTAATGATGATGAGGGCAATGTTGTATATGAATATGGTGTGGAAGTTGAAGTTGAGGAGAGCAGTACCGCTTTATCAGAAGCAACGACAGGTCTTATTCTTAAATTAGTTGCCATGGGTAGAAGTAATGACGAAATTGATTATAATCCACAGACAAGCCCTACCGGTACAAGAAATATATGGACATACACCGCCGAAAATGGTGCAAAATATGATACGACATTTAACGGTTTTTCTTGGAACAGTCAGCAAGGTTGGTATGACAACGCATTGGTTATGTCAGACGGTGCTTATATTGACATAAACATCAAACCAATGATGAACGACTGGACTGTTAATGGTGGTACTATTGAAATTGATATTGAAACGTTTGATGTTGAGGATGATGATGCTGTTGTCTGCCAATGCTCTGACGGTGCTGATGATTCCGCATATGTCATGATTACCGCTACACAGGCAAAGATGAAGGTTAAGGGTTCAAGCGCTCCTCTAAATACGCGATTCAGGGATAATGACCGAATGCATCTTTGCTTTATTGGCAACGCACAAGGTAATCTTGAAGATAGCAACCTCCTATACATTGTGAATAATGGTGTACTTGAAAGAGCGGTTAACTTCAACAATGGTGACCAGATGGCTTCAATGGCTACCCTTAAAATTGGTGACCTTAATGGAAATGGCAAGGTTAAATGTCGCTTACGTTCGGTAAAAGTCTATAACAGAGCACTTTCGGTTGATGAGGCATTTGCAAACTTCATTGTGTCCAGTGATGACGTACAGAAGAAATACGAAGAAAACAATATCTTAAAGGACGGTTCTACGACAGAGGTTGACTATGATAAGATTGTTCAGAAGATTCCGGTGCTTATTTTCACAGGTAACGTTCCCGCAATCAACGCCGGTGCTTCCAAAGACATCACTGCTTATTTTGACCTTGAATACACAAACATGCAAGACCCTACGAGGAACTTTACCGCGTTCCACGTACAGACCAAACTTCAAGGTACTTCTTCGTTGGGTTATCCAAGAAAGAACTATAAGATTAAAACAAAGAACAGTAAACAGGGACAGGCTGAGTTTGATATGACAAACATGATATTTGACCCTGTTACCAGAAGATTATACAAGAAAGACAATCCTACCGAAGAGATTGATTATGAGAGAGCACTTACCATCTGTTGGACATTTGACTATCTCGGTGCTTGCAAGAAAAACGGTAAGATTAAAGTGAAGAGTGCTGATACACAGAAAGTTAATGAATGGACCCTTAAGGCGGACTATATGGAATCATCGATGTCCCACAATACGGGTGCCGCTAAAATGTGGAACAACATATTCAAGAACGTACGTCTCCCGAACACTAACACCTATATTGAAAGTGCTAATGAATGGCTTCAGGGCTACGGAGCAAGCAGTAAGATGTCGGGTGCAGAAAGAGCGGAAGTTGAGAGGGCACTGAAAGAAAGAAATGAAAATGACTATGTATGTAGAACTCAGGCTCAAAAGGTCGCCGATGTTTATGATACAGGTGAGGTCAGAACCGCAGTTGATGGTTTCCCTATCGTCATGTTCTATCGTTTAACACATGACAGTGACCTCGTGTTCATGGGTCAGTATAACTTCAACAATGATAAAGGTAGCGAAGAACTTTACGGCTTTGAAGACATTGCGTTAAGTGAGGATGAAAATGACAACCCTTATGATTATGTATTTGATGCAAGTGAGGTTGAATGTTGGGAAGGTCTTTCAAACACGAACCCAATTGGTCTCTTCAAGGATAACAGTAAGTTCTATGAAGAATGGTCGGTAACCTATGAATCGCGTTATCCAGACCAAGATGATAATACCTATACACTTTTCAATATTAAGGAGCTGAATGATTGGGTACAGTCAACAAGACATGAAGAAGACACGGTGATTGACCCTTCGAATACGATTACGATTGACCCTTCATTTGCAAGGAAGATTAATAGATACCAATATGGATATGACCCCGACAATATTTCAGATTCATTCGTTTATTCAGGTGGTACATTCCCCGATACACCGGAAAACAGGCAACTTAAATTCCAAGTAGAGAAGTGGGAGCATTTTGATATGTGGAAGGTTGCAGGTTATTATATTTTCCTTATGAGATACGGTGCAGTTGACCAGTTTGTTAAAAACACGATGTTAACGACAGAAGGTATTGGTAAATTTGGTGGTAACTATAAGAAGTGGTATTTCATAAACTATGATAATGACTGTTTGTTCGGTCTACGTAACAATGGTGTGCTTGCGTTCCCTTATGACATGGATAGAAACACACCAGACCCCGATTGGGACCCGAGTCAGTTTGAACCTGGATACACAGCAACTACTGTCTACGCAATGATGGGACACGATTCTACTCTATGGAACAATCTTGAAAGGGATGATGAGTTTATGAGAATGGTTCGTGACCTTGATGATGCGATGCACTCCGTTGCTGGTACCGCATCCCTTACATATGAAGGTTTCTGTCAGATATTTGATAAGGAACAGACAGATTGTTGGCCTGAACGAATCTATAATGCAAATGAAAGATATAAGTATATTTTCCCGTTCAAAGGCATAGGTGACGCAGCGGGGCAATCAACTAACAACTTATGGATGCTTCAGGGTACACGTAAGGCACATAGACACTGGTGGCTGGCTAACCGTCTCGAATACTATGATGCAAAATGGATATCCGGTGACTATAAGAATTCGTTCCTTGAGATGAAAGCGGACGTTGATACCGGTACTGCATTCCGTATTGTCGCTGGTGCTAATTTCTACTACGCATGGGGTAACAACAAACGACTCATTGAAAGTAACGTAGAACTTAATGCCGGTGATGAATATACGTTTGTGTCGCCAACCCCTCAGGTACAAGGTGACCCTATCCGTATTTATGCTATCACAAAGGTCAGGGAACTCTATTTGACGGAATATTTGACGGGTATGAGAACCCTTATCTTCACGGGTATTATTAATGAAACGACCAATGAGTTAAGAAAACTCGTCATTGGTTCGGATGTAAAGAGCAACGGTTCACTCGCAAACATTGACTCAATTAGCCTAATGCCGAATATACAATATCTTGACATCACGAACTGTCAGAAACTTAATACACTGAATGTCAAAGATTTAACTAAACTTACGACATATAAGGCAAAAGGTACAATACTTCAGGCGTTTGAACCTGCTGATGGTGCTAAATTTGACCTTGTCGAACTTCCTGGTACCATTCAGACACTTACGCTTGAAAATATCACAATTAACCTTGCAAATCTCGTGTACTCGCCAACTGCAGCGTTGAGAAACCTTAAACTTGCTAACAAGGGTGGTATTACGAAGGCTTACTATATGAAATTAATTGCTCCTTGGTTGAACGTGCTGAAGAATGCACCTGACAAGAGTGTTCTTTATAGTTATGCTGATATGGAAATCAGTGATATTAACTGGACGGTTAATGATATCAATGAACTTTATCTGTTTGAAGAGTTCAGTCACAACGCTAAGTCAATGAGATTATCTGGTAGAATTGACTTTAGAGGATACGTTAACCCGGAGGCGGAATCTGGTAGTTTAACGAGGGAAGAAATGGACAGGTTAAGGGCAATCTTTGGTCCTAACTGCTTCAACAAATCAAATTCCCTTTATATTGTATCTCCTACAAGTATCTTCATTGAAAGCGACAGGACGGAAATGGTTGCAGGTGAGACGAATATCTTTACATATACCGTTTTCCCTACGAGACCCGATAACTCACAAATATCATATGAGATACTTTCCGGTTCGTCTCGCTACGGAGCAAATATGACAACGATTATACGTGATGGAAAAGAGGCTGGACAACTTACATCAATTGAAAATGTAATTGGGTCTGATACTGAATTGACCATCAGAATTACCCTATCTCCTCAGGGTGACTTGGTGAGAACAAATGATATGAAATTCAAAATCCTTGACCCTACGTATGCAACAAGAAGTAATATCGTCGGTGACACATCCGTCTATACGTATAACACGGAATATGATTATGAGTTGGTACCGCTTACTAGTGACGGCAAACTGCCAATAGGTACATATAGTGTAGAATGGTCATTATCAGGTGGCACTGGCTTACAATATATTAATACTGCAACATCCGGACCTGATGAAGACAATCAGTTAATTTATAAGTTGAAGATTACGGATGATGATATTGAACCGGAGATTTCAGATACATTATATTTGACCGCAGTTATCAATTCATATAATGGTACAAGCGTTGAAAAGACAATCCGTTTGCTCGTCCTTAACAAAGAAGTTATTATGACGGATGAAAGTAACCCCGTTGCAATGAACTTATGCTATGAGGCAGGTTTCGCTTCAATGAGTACCGCTATGATGAAAAATGAGGCTGAGGCTGTTACAAGTATAGGAAATACATTTAAGGCGGTCAATCAGGAATTCCCGTTCCATGAGTTCAAGTACTTTACCGGTGTAACATATATTGGTGATAGCGCGTTTCAAAATAGTAAGATAACAGATATCGAATTCCCTGAAACAATAACTGGAATGGGTGTTTATGTATTTGAACGTTGTACCGAACTTACCGGTGTCACGATGAATGATGCTATAATGGCAATAAGTGATGGAACATTTGTTGGTTGTTCTAAATTATCCAGATTTGTTTTACCTGCTAATTGTGAAAGAATAGGTCGTAATTCATTTGGTAATACGAACATAAAGAATATGATGCTCTCTTCGTCTGATTATGTCCCATCTGCGTTAGTATTATCAGACGTTCTTACATATATTGATGGTCTTGCGTTTGAGCCGGACAATTGGGTACCGGCATCAAAGAGCAATAAACTTGAAGTTGTTGAAATCCCGGCCAGCGTAACGTATATTGGTCTTGAATTAGCAAGGGGATTAAATATCGTAGAATTTAGAGTGGATGAAGACAACGTAATCTTCTCAAGTCACGATGATGTACTTTATAACAACGCTACGTCACAGCTCTTTAAATATCCGGCCGCAAAAATTGGCGATACATATAAAGAGTTAGATATGAGGAATCCAGAGGTTATTTCATCATATGCGTTCTATGGAGCAAAATATATCAAGGAGGTTGCATTCCCCAATAACGTTGCGCAAGTTGGTGCATGGTGTTTCGGTGATAGTTCAATTGAAACGGTTGATTTCTCCGGAACAGGAAAAATCACTTCCGTTCCAGACAACTGCTTCTTCCGTTGTCCGAATCTGACGAACGTGATATTCAATACGGTTGACATGTCAGTTAACAGTATCGGTGAATCATGCTTCTATAGTTGTACGACACTGACAGAGATTGATTTCCCTGAAGGTATTAAAGATATGAGAAAGAATGCTATTGACTCTTGTACAATGCTGACAACCATTCATTTCCCGGATTCGTTAACGGGTGCTTCAATTGGTATGATTAGTAATTGTCAATCACTAACAGAGGTAACGCTCCCTAAATATTCATCAACAAGTCTGGCAAGTGTTGTAAATGGATGTAATAATCTGACAGCAATAACATTACCTATATTCTCATACTCACGTGAAAGTGGCTATGATGCCTATAGTGAAAATGGTGAATTAGTCGCAGGAAGTCCGTTTGCCACTTATGTTGAGGCTGAAATCGCGGCAGGAACAAACGGTAGAATAGAAACACACTATGAAAATGTTGTCATTAATAATAGTATTCGTGCTTCTTATACGTCGTATCCTAATGACAGATATATTAACTGCAACAATGTCTTGGAATTTAGATTGAGTGATGATGATAACAAATTATTTGCAAATGTCTATGACGGCTGTGTATACTTTGGTGATGAACTACACAGAGTACCTTCCGGAAAGAATAGTGTTGTATTTAAAGAAGGTATTACAAGTATATCAAGTCACGGTTTCTATAAGACAAATGTCATTTCAATAACAATGCCGGATACGATTACAACAATGGGTAGTTATGCTTTCGGTTCTTGTAATGCATTGACTTCGGTAACTTGTTCTGAAAATATTACGGTTATTCCAAACAGCTGTTTCTATACTGACAGGTCTTTGGCTTACTTCTATGGTGGTAAGAGTGTTAATAGAATAGAGAGTCTTGCGTTCTATGGATGTACTTATCTTAAGGATATGGTATTCCTGAGTGATAATGCACCGGTAGTCAATGGTAGTCCGTTTGGTTACTGGAATGATTATTATCAGTCATGGATGGAGGAAGTTGGTTCCGCTACTAAGGCAATGGGTAATAGTTTATGGGTGTCTTATGGTGCAACTGGGTACGATAATACTAGTTATACGAATCGTCTCCTCGCCGAAACCGGTTGTTCATTCACATTGAAACCGTATGAAGTGTCAGGCATAAGTATATATGTAAGATTCAATGAAGGTGAAGATGTTGGCGCTGTAAAAGGAACGAGCGAAAGTGGCGAAGAGTGGGACGGTGTGTTGGTTACAACCGGTGAATATAACGGGTATTATCGTTTCTATGTCGGTTCTTCATCACATATCTATCATAACGAATTAATTACCTTTACGGTTAACGGTACTGGTATTGGGCGTATAAAATTCAAGAATAAAGTCGTCTCGTATGATGCTGACAGAATAATGGGACTCGTTGGTTCAAGAATGATGTCAAGTCCTATGGTTGACGAAAATGCGACGATTTCAATGAGTGAATACAACAAATTATCTGCAAAAGTTAACCAATTGACTGATATGATAAATGACATTTTGAACGCTAAAAATTAAGGAATGATTAGATTTTTGATGGAAATAATCTATTTATAAACTGAATATAAAAAGACAAAAAATAAACTAATAATACACGTGTAATTTAAAAAATTATGGCAAGAACAAAACAAAAATTAATTAATTTCCACGGTTCGAATAGGAACGATGCAGCCATTCAGTCAGCGATGACAAAAGGTGAGATTGCGGTTCTTCATAGTGCAAATGCTGCGGGCACAATGCTTGGTACATTAGATGACGCTAGTAACCTGGTATGGTTTATTTCCAGTGCCGCTGTCTATACCGCAATTGAAGATGTTGCAACGGGTGGTAGTTCACAAGTTACAGCGCTTGCTGAGAAGGTCAGTGGTCTGTCAGCAAGTACGATTATAATTGAGAACAATCTGGCTTCCGTAAGTGCAGCAACAAAACCGATGTTAACGGGTGTCACAATGTCTGCTCCCACGACCGGCGCTGTTACGGACAACTATATTGAGTTTACAACCGGAATCACTGGTGATGATTACCAGAAAGTTGAGACAATTGGAACAAAACTTGATGTTATTCAAACTGCAGCCGCTCTTAGTGCAGTAACCGCAACAGGACAAGTTGCCGACGCTCTCACTATCAGACAATACGTTGAAGGCGTTGATACTGCTATCCAAGGTCAGTTAACAACAGTAAACAGCAACATTAGAGAACTAAGTAGCAGTACGGTTAACCTTAAGGACCTTGTTGAAGATGCATTCGATGGTTTAACAATTGATGATGAGAATTCCATCAAAACTTATGTTGACTCAGTTGTTGGTGGCGCAGTTTCAAAGGCTTACAATGTGAAAGGTAGTGTCGCTGACTATGCCGCACTGACCGCAATGACAGCAAGCATGACAAGTGCTAACACAGGTGACGTCTACAACGTTGTCGCAGCAGGTACAAGCGCACAGACACCTGACGAGAAAGAACACTCAGAAGGCACGAACTGGGTTTGGACAGGTACAGAGTGGGATGCTCTTGGTGGTACTGTAGACCTTACGAATTACATTACAAGAGACGAGTTTTCACCTGTTCAGGATAAGGCTAATACTGCTCTTCAGTCAATCAGTGGTGACTCCGGCAACGAGTATATTACAGTCAGCATGTATCCCGGTGAACATATTTCAGCGTTCACGGTTACGCAGAACGTAGAAACTTCATTTGGTAGCATTCCTAGCTCCGAGAAGAAAGTTGCTGATGCTTACGCAATCCAAGAATATGCCAAGACACTCAAAAACGAGGCAGTTAGCAGTGCATATACCGCATCTTCCGCTCTTACTGATAGCGTTAAGACTGAGGTTGTCAACCAGATTAACGGTCTTGATGAACGCGTTGGTGATATTGAAGAGTCAAACGTTTACAATAGTGCAGTAACTGCAGTAACGTTTGATAGTGTTGCAGATGTTACATATACCCCTGAGGGTCAATCAGGACACTCAGAAGCAATGGAACATCAATCCGGTGTCAATGCGTCAATCGCAAATAACACGATTACGTTTGACTTTGACACGCTCGTTATTGACTGTGGTACGTTCTAAACAATTATCCAAAATCAATAAAAAGAAAAATGGAAGATTCATTAAAGAGTCTTCCATTTTTTATATCTAATAATCCGCGTAATTAATTACCAATCTTTTTTCCACTTTTGCTATACCGATATCTTTCGTTAATGGTTTTTTTCAATGCGTTTCTAACCATTTTTGAAATTGTTTCTTCGTTGATTTTAATGACTTTCTTTCCTTCAAACAAATCAGCATCACCACCCATTTCTTGCGAATACTTTTTCATAGCACCCTTGATGGCGTTTTCAACCCATTTATAACCTTCTTCTCCGTTCTTCGTGAGTTTCATATAATTTCGAAGAGCCTGACCCGCATCACAAGAAGCCGCCGTTGAATACTCTGACAATATCACTTTTATGATATCCCTATAATCAATGGGTATTCTTCCTAAAGCCATTTTTTTTATTGACTTCCAATTATAGTTTACAACGCCTTCATTATAAAGATAGTCAATAACACCGTAAGCCCATTCAAATATCTGTTTTTGTAATTCTTCTTTCCTAATATTGTCCATGATGTACTATTTTTCTATAAATAGTCAAATAATGGCATTTATCTATTTATTTTCCAGTAAACAAATATTTTAAACGCTGCCAGAAGTTACGTTTAGGCATTTCATAATTCAATGTTTTTACGTGTCCACTTATTTCGACGTCGCTAAAAAATTTGTTCATTTCCTCAGCCCAATTATTTTTAAGACAGCTTTCAATCCTCATTTTGTCAAGGTCCAGGATGAAGTCCGTTTCACCCATCTCCTGTGTCATTTTATCCCATTCCACTTTGTCAATAAAGTCCATTTTTAGCGGTTTTTGAGCGTTATATCATCAGCGACTATTGTTGTATCATCTTCACCATCAAACCCCGTAAAATCGTCATTATTTTTGTTTTCAGCGAGGTTTTCAAACCATTCTTCTATGTGGTGTATAAACCATACGATACCGGAAGTGAAGCAACAATCAAATATCATTGCAACATACCATAAATCTGTCTCATCAAAGAACATATTTCCGGGAGTTAATGCAATTGGAATGAAGAACCAGTTGATAATGCTGATAATCCACCCTAAATTAGCGGGAAAACACATCATACATTGAAACATCTGTCCGAAATGGGGATGTATTCTTTGTGTAATTTCTCGTGTCTTTTCGAAAATCTTGAACGGACCAGAACCAAACACAACCATGTTACTGAACCCGTAGGCAAAAAATACATAACAGAATAAAATAAACCACTGACTAATCATTTTTTTCTTCCTTATCAATTATAACTTCTTTATTTTCCTCATCGACCTCGGTATTTTTTTGCTGTTTTTGCTGTGGTAACGGTCTTTTCTTTCCTTTATATGAGAATTCAAGTTTTCTTAAAGCGTCAATTGGAATATCCTCACTAGTGAACAATTCTTTCAATTCAAATATCTTCTGTTGTAGTAGTTCCGCCCTTTCCTGTGCAATTTTCATCTCATTAACGTTGTAGTCAATAGCATCAAACAGAACATCAAAACCCTTTCCAAGTTCCGTTATGAAAATATAATCACCCTCATATGTGCCTTTTTCAACCACAACATCAAACTTTTCTTCAATACCGTCAACAATAAACCACTTCTTGGGAAAACTGACGACAACGTATATAACTTGTTCACCTTCAACGTTTTCCACTTGCATTCCGTTAAAGTATGGTTTAATCTGTTTTATTCTGTCTTTTATATCAGCCATATTCGTTTATAATATACCATTAATAATATACAAAAAAATAAAGAAAAAAGCAATAAAAAATGAGACAACTTGATTTTTTTGGAAAATATAGTATATTTATAAAAATGTTAATAAAGTTATAAAAAAAGTTATAATATTATGGAAGATTTATTAAGTTTGAAAGAAACATCAGAATTGTTGAATGTGAGTGAACAAACATTAAGGAATTGGGATAAGAGTGGCAAATTAAAAGCAATCAGGACTAATGGTAATCATAGGAAGTATAGTAAGGAATCTATATATAAAATTGCAAGAGAGAAGGATAATAAGGAATTATTTAAGAAAATGGAAGGTGAAAAATGGTATTTAAGGGATTTTGATTATTTACCTGAGCCATTAAGTGAAAGAAGTTCTTCATTAAATTATGATATTATTGATTGTTTTAAAAAGAATATATTTAAATGGTTTAATACATATGATGAGTGTGCGAAGGCAAGTTGTGAAATAAGGAAAATACTTGGAATTAATGATATAAATGATGAGTATATTATATGTGAGAGAGGAAAGAAAGGATTTAAAAGTGTAGGGTATCAGGTGGAATAGTTTGAGCAATAAAAAATGAGACCCTGTAACAGAATCTCATTTTTGAATATATATAGGTTTTGGTCGGTATGTTTAATTTCCTGTAAGTGCGCTTGTGATTTGTGTCGCGTATTTATACATTTCCCTCTGTATTACCGATTTAGGCGGGATAACAGCATTAGGGTCATTATATGTTATTCCAACTGCACCGACCGGGTTGTATTCTCCGTACAGAAGCATGAGTGCAAGATAGGTAACGTCTTCTTTAACCATTCTGTAATATAGTTCCTTATCCTGCTCTTCAATGTCTTCCAACGTTCCACACCAGAATGTCGTTTCGAATATCTCGTCCATAATGCCATATCTTGTTTGCGAGACGTTCTTATATTCATCCTGTAGTTTTTTCATACCAGCGACTGGTTCATCATAGGTCATATCAACATATAGGAATGGTAGTCCAGCCATGTTGTTTCCTCCATTGTGGGTCTCAAAAACAAATGCCCTATGTGCACCCAGATTATTTCTCATGTCAACAATTGACGTACGTATAATTTGGTCTGCGCTTTTCCTTTTCTGTATCGCCTCGTTATGTTCTTGTTCTTGTTTCACATTTACTCTGTCTAATACTGCAGTCGGATTAAATGCGTAGTAACCCACAACAACACACAAGAACAGAACCATGACTGTAAGGAAAGTATTTTTCAATCCCTGTCTGTTAATGAATCCACCGAGTTTTTCAACCCAGCTTACAACATTACCGGCATTGTTTGACCCTTCCGGAATGTTATTTCTTCTTGGTCTTCTTCCGTATGGTTGATATTCTGAATATTCTTCGTAATGTTCATTTGAACCTACTTCGAAGTTCTCATCGTTGTATATTTCGTTGTTCTCCTCCATGATGATAGTTTAGATATAGGTTTTTTTATTCTTTACCAATATTTCTTACCTTATCGACCATGCTTTTGAACCCATCATAATTTTCATTCATTCTTGTTTTCTTGTCGGTTTTGGAATCACCAGGTCTGTATCCCATAAGTTCTTTCATTCGGTCGATAGACTCATTCATTCCAGCCTTATTTTCGTGGTCAACAATGTTTGCACGATTGTCACTCCACTCAATCAGGTATTTGTTTCCAGTCTTGTCTTCCATAATGAAATTAAGTCCCTCCTTCTTAAACTCATCCGGAATCCTTGAAATCATATGTCCTTCGGTTAGGAATGTAGTTTTCTTAAAGCGAACAGTTTTGATGCCTCGTCCTTCCATCATATGCTCTCTTTGAAAAGTTTTATCCGGCCATTCTCTTGCTTGAAGACCCGACTTTTCCAAATCGATTCTCGCCTTATCATCTTCTTCGTGTTTCTTTTTAATACCGTCGTAGATGTTCTTGTTGTCGGAAAAGTCGCCGGATTTTTCAATGCCATTATTTTTTTCAGCCACCGATGTATAACCCTCTACCTGTGCCTTAACTCTATCTTTATATGCCTGTGTAGCACCAATCGGGTTATAATCTAAAGTTGTTTTGTTATCATCTGGGGTTTTATCGTATTTCGGTTTCTTCTCCAAAACCTCATCGGATAAACCACCGTCATAATCCTTTGCTCTTTTTGCAGCATCTTTGTAAGCCTTGCCGTTGTTCTCCTTGTTACCACTTTCCACACCGTCTCCAAGTTTAGCCTTGAATTCGTTGGCACTTTCCTTAACAAGTCCTTTAATGTCGCTTACCTTTAACGTTACTTCCATTGTTTTGTTATATTTTGGTTATTTATTATCAATCATTTCTTTTATGACCCTTCTGACCGTTTCATTAACCATTTCTTTAAGGTCTCCCTCTGATAATGGTATTTTTTCAGTATCACTATCAGTAGATAAATATTCAGCAATGTAGTGTTTTATTTCCCTCATTTCACCGATAAGTGCATTCGAATCAACAAAAGATGTAGGTAAGCCAATCCCTTCACGATAAAATGCATATTCATTCATAACTTCAAAGACTAAATCACCCGGTTGACAGAAAGTATTTTCCTCACCATAGAAGTTTGTATTCTCTGTCATAACATACTCCCAGTCACCATTAATGCACACTTCACCTTCTTCTTCATTGATATCATCTTCCTGTAATCTATATACGGGTTCTGTTGGCTTCAAACTTTCCAAATCGGCAGTATCACCGTCACAGAATACTAAAAAAAATCTTTTCATATTTTTTAAAAATTATATCTATTATAATATCCACCGTTTGTCAGTTGCATTCCTCTTAATAGTTTTGCCATTTTAAGTTCCACCAACTTTTGTGGGTCAATATTTCCGGAGTTTTTTTCTTCTTTTATTTTTTCGTCAATTTTTTTCAAATCCTTTACCACTTTAGGGTCAAATTGTGTGTTGAATCTATCCATTACCGTATATATTCTTATTCATTGTTCCTTCCGTATTCTACCCCGGCTATAAAAGACCTTTTCATATGTTCGTAACAATCGTCCCAACTTATATCAGGATAGTCCGGTGCATTATTTGACACCCATTGGTCAGCATATCCGCCTGTTGGGTCTTCCTGGGACATCATACTGTTCATCCACTTGCGAGCCCCTTCTCTACCTTCTGGGGTGCCCATATCATAGCCGCCACTTTCATTCAATGTCTCACCTTTCTTTCCAAGTTCATAAAAGTGTCGCGCAATTTGCTTCGGTCCATAAGAAGTTGGATAATCTGTTTGATTATAACTATCCATCCAATCCTCAAACTCTTCCCAATATCTTTCAAACTCATCAACTTCGTTTGTTTCATTACCCAAAGCTTGTTGAACACTCTCTGCAATTATTTTGCAGAGCTGGCTTTCATTTATTTTAACAACATTCTTTTTCATTTCTTATGTTATTTTCACTTATATTTAATCTATATATGGTCTTCCGCATAGTTCTCTTCAAGATAATCTATAAGGCTTTCCACATATCTTTGGTCATCTGTTGTTAATGAAGAACCCGGACCACCACAATAATTAGACCAAGCCTCGCGCAGCTCACTTATTGCTTGCTCAAAATTTAATGTTTGATGCCAACCGTTCCACTCACTGATGATGTTTTTGACACTTTTAGCTATCATATTCTGAAGCTGGCTTTCATTTATTTTAATGGTATTTCTTATTTCTTTCTTTGCCATAATACTCGCTAATTAAATCTTATTTCTTTATTATAATTAATTCTTTTTGGACCAACGTCTGGCATTTTGAGCAAATACAGCACGTTTTTTTGTTAAAGGGTTTTTGCTGTGGGTCAGTTCTTCGGTTGATTTACCAGTCCTCTTCTTTGTAGCAGTGAATTTACCCTTATTCTTTTCTTTAATATGGATACCTTCTTCATTTATGTTCCATTCGTATTCTTCAGACGACTTTTTTATCATATTTTTATGGTCGTTTGTCTCTTTATCATTAAAACAACCGGGAGGAGTCATATCACCCATTGCATTACCTTGTGGAGTCATACCGAATGTGGTAGTTGCTTCCTTGATTGCGTTTAATTGTTCTTCCGTAATCTTTATCTTTCTTTTTTTCTTCGGCTCATGGTGATATATCTTCCTTGTTATTGGTTTTCCAAATAGTGGTTGAACAAATTGACCGGATGACTCACAACTCGTAGAGCCCATCGCTTCACCGTCTTCATTAAGCATCGGATTATCACAACGGTAATTTTCAAAAAGATTGATATATAGTTTTCTCATCTTTTTATCATAATCCTTTCTTGGTAATGAATATTTTATATGGAATTTATCTTGTAATCTGTTGCCATTTTCGTCAATACCACCGTCTTCAATGCGTTCTTTCCTGATTAATATAGCACTTTCTGGGTTATTAGGGTCATTTTTCTTAACCAATAATTCAATTGCTTTTGGTGTATCAATTCCGTGCCTCTCCAAAAAAGAACTTGCCTTTGCTTTCCTTGGGTCCTTAAGAAGTTGTTTGATTAGGTCTTCCATATTTGAAGTGAAAGCCCACATTGTCATTTCATCATTTGGAAACAGTCCTTCTGCAACAATTTCCTTAGGTTTTCTATATTGTTTGAAAAATAGTTTTAATGCTCTTTCTGATACACGCCTTTTTTCACCGAATTCATTTGTCAGGAAATCATCTTCCTCACAAGGATATATTTCGCCTCTTATGAATTCAGCAACATCGCCTCTTCTGGAACCCGGAGTGGTAGAACGTCCGCAATCCTGTATACAAATATATTTCCTATTTTTTCTGACTCCCATTGTATTATTTACTTTAAGATTTCGCTTGAATAGAAGTTGCTTCTTTGCCATAACGTCTTAAATAACGTATCAACCGAATCTGCAACAATTTTTTTAACTTTCTTTTCCAGTTCACGGTCATGCTTGATAGCGTCGGATACTGCGGACTTTACCTTGCTGTTGAGTTCAGCGTCCGACATCCCGCTTTCCATGAGAATATCATTTTTTACGAGGTTTTTAAAAGCTTCCTCGTTGATAATAATTTTTTTACCCATATCAACCTAAACCTTTTATTCATTTATAAATAGTGAAATCCGTCTAAAAAATAAAGAGTAAGACAAGTTGAAATTGCAAACTATTTATAGGAAAAAAAGAAAAATATGGCATATTATGTTCATTTATTTGAAACAAACAATGATTTTCAGTCAGATTATCATGGTTCTGGTTATACTGAACCTTGGACTTCATATAATCTCGAGAGACATTCATTAGAATACAACAAGACAGGATATGAAAAACTGCTTGAAACACCACTAACTTTTGAAATAATTTCTGGTGGTACATTGTATTGGAGAACAAATGATACAAACTTAACAAGAACCATTGAATATAAAAAGAACGACGGTGAATGGACAAGTATAACAAGTGCAACAGGTTCTTCAGCACCAAGTATCAGTGTTGTAAGTGGTGATACAGTTCAATTCAGAGGAGATAATGCAACATATTCTTCTGATTATGCAGTATATAGCAGCTTTGAGGGGACTACTTGTGGTTTCAATCTAAAAGGCAGCATAATGAGCCTTGTTGATAGTGATGACTTTGCAACGGCTACAACGTTATCGTCACCATTCACATTTAATTATTTGTTTAATAGTTGCACTGGATTGAATAATGCTAGTAACTTAAAACTTCCGGCTATGACACTGAGAAATGGGTGCTACAGGAATATGTTCCAAGGTTGTACAAATCTTACTGCAGCACCAGAACTCCCGGCAACAGCATTAACCAGTAATTGCTATCAATGGATGTTTTTTGGTTGTTCAAGTTTAACTACAGCACCTAAATTACCTGCCACATCATTGGGGAATAGCTGCTATCAAGGCATGTTCTATAACTGTTCAGCTTTAAATACAGCACCAGCATTAATGACCGACACATTGCAAAACTATTGTTATCAGCAAATGTTTAATGGTTGTACAAACCTAAATTATATACAATGTTTAGCAACAAATATCTCAGCAACTAATTGTACAACTAATTGGGTAAATGGTGTACAAACAAATTCTGGTACATTTATTAAGGTAGATAATTTCACAGGATGGACAACAGGCGTTGATGGTATACCAGAAAATTGGAATATTCGTGATGTTAACGTTAATTAAAATCTATACATAAAAAAAATGAGGACTAAAAATCCTCATTTTTTATTGTATTGTTAATCATTTCCAAATCCCTGCTTTCAGACTCCCACTGATTTTTCCAATTCTCATAGAACCCGTAGAGTTTGTTAAGTATCTGCATATTATCCTTATTCAGAATCATTCCGTCAGACCATATGAAACAACCACTACCTGTACTTGTCTTAAGAACAAATTGCCATTTCAGATTATTCAAGCAAGGTATTGTCCCACTGAATATGAGGTTTCCTGTATCTGGTAAATAAATTAACGGACTATCAGCAACATTATCACCCGGTTTACTGAACTGTGCCCCACTTTCAACAGATGATTTAAATTGCTCTATTTGGCTTGTAAGTGCGTTTTGTCCGAATCTTGGGTCGTCGGTAATGGCAATGGCGCTTTGCTTCTTGTCCTCTTCCTTTTTCTCAGTTTCTTCTTTTATCAGACGGATACGGTTAAGCATGTTTCTTGTTATGTCGTCCCTTGTTTGCATTTTTTTCATCTCGTTTTTAATATATTGTTGCTCCGTTCCAAAAATCAGTGAACGCTTCGCTATTATTCTTTCTTAATACTTTCTTACCCTTTTCAATAACTTTTTCAACCTTCTTAATTTCCGTTTCAACGATTTTTTCCAGTTCTTCTTTATTCTCTTCAATTTCCTTTTCAATATTAGGAACGTTTTCAAGTATTTCGTTTGCCTCGGAAATTATTTCAGCGTTTTCTTTTTTCACATTTTCAGGTTCATTTTCGGGGGTTTTAATCACATTTTCGACATCTTTATTGACATCTACATTGTTTATTGCCTTCAAGGTTTCCGTTGCCTGTTTCTTTTTCGTCGTATTTTGTGAATTGGTTGGTTTTTTCTTTGTAGCCATATTCTGCAAATTTGTCTTTTATTAATTATAAATATCGTTTGTAATAGAATTATTTATCGCTTCGAATCTTAATTTTCTGAGTGCCTTCTCGTTTATCTGCCTCACGCGTTCCTTTGTCAACCCTAGCCCGTTTCCTATTTCTTCCAAGGTCATAGGTTCTTTTCCATCCAGTCCGTAATATTCGGTAACTATGCGTTTTTCCCTCGTTGTAAGTTTGCTCGTCAATATTTTTACTGCCTCCGTCATTTCCTTATCGCGGGACTCAGAATCGCTATCATAAACAAATGGACTATTTTTAGGTAATACGGCGTCAGAGTTCATAACTTCATCATCTTCTGGTTGTTTTTCATAATCTTCCGGTAAATTTTCAGATTTCAGTAACGACCTCTTACCAATCGCCTCCATAATACTTTGTTTAATCCACCATACAGAATAACTGATTATTTTATAACCTTTTTCACCATCAAACTTTTCTATCGCCTTCAATAAACCCATATTTCCTTCTGCTATTAGGTCCGCATAAGATAAGCCCCTCCCTTGATAGCCCTTAGCGACACTTGCAACGAATTTAAGGTTCGCTGAAACCAGTAAATCCCTCGCGCCCAAATCGTGGTTGTTCTTATAACGCCTCCATAACCTTAATTCTTCTTCCTTTGACAATGAGGAGTATTTTCCCATTTCTTCAAAATATGTTGTTACGCTTTTGTCTATTTCATACGCAAGTTTCTTTTTTTTAGACATTTTTAATTCCGTTAACCGTACTTATTATTTTTCCGTCTTAAGACAAGATATATCATTTATTTTCTGTATTGTTATCATTGAATCGTGCCAGTCTGCTATATCAGAAAGGTGCGTGATATGGAAAACAAAATCATAAGCCGGGACAATTTTATCATATAATTTTTTGACGTCATCATAATTTTCCTTCGCAATTCCACCAAGTATCTCATCAAGAAGAAGGAACGGGGGTTTTGACAGACTGGAATTACGTCCAAGAATATGCCTGAGTGCAAGTCCCGCCATTGTTTTTTCATATCCGGATGCTGCAGATAGTTTTGTTTTCACATCATCCCTAACGAGCCACAAATGGATATCGTTTTTATAATCTATTTCAACCTCAACATTAAAATCTGTAATATCATCCAACAATGATTTCAACTGTGAATTAATTCTTGGAAGAAGATTATTCAAGACATATTTGCTTATCCCATCCTTACCAATCATGTCAAGGTAAATTTTCCACATTTTATCGGTTTCATTCTCCTTCTCAATCTGACTGATAATTTTTTTTCTGTCCAAAATATCCCTCTCGTTTATCTCAATGTCTTTCTTTGATGCAACGTTTTCCTCCATCAACCTTACGCGAATCTTGTCTTCCTCGGTTATTTCAGCGTCCATAATCCTTATCTTCGCATCTATCTCATTGTTTTCACGGATAATATTTTCACTTTCCTTGAGTTTCTTTTCAATATTGTTCTTTTCTAGCCATTTTTCCTGCAGTGTTTTTATTTCCTGCTCCAACGCCGATAACTCAATATCTTTTTTGTTTTTTTCCGTGTGAAGTTTTAATTTTGCGTCCATCTCAGAAATTTGCTCTTTTAGTGAGTCATTTTCTTTTGACATTCTTTTCTGCTCTTCAATTAGTGAATTAATTTCATCGCTTTTTTCTTTTATTACTCTCGTGTTATCAAGGAATTGGCATTTCTGTTTTGAATGTTCACAGATTTCTTTATCTTGGAGCCTCTTTACTTCATTTTGCAGTGTTTTTGTGGCGCCCTTTAGTTCACCGATTTTTGATTCATATGCGTTATGCAATGTATTAAGGCGGCTCATTTCATTGATATCAAAAGCAACATCACCAATTTCAGCCAGTTCTTGTTTTAACTGTGTGATTTTTGCTTTTTTTGACAACCCCATTTCTTTTATCCTATCTTTTTCGGTTTTCAATGTCTTGATATCAATCCCTGAAATAGAAGTATCAATCGGTTTCTTACACATTAATAGATTGTCCCGGTCTTTTTTCTTTACCTCAATTTCATTAATAGCACAATTGATTTTTTTGTTATTCTCATCTATAATTTTTTGATTTTCAACTATTTCTTTATTAAGTGTATCAATTTCAATGTTCAATGTACCCCTGTCATATATGTCCATAAGACGACCGGGTTTAATGTTGTTGTTGAAAATCTCCTTCGCCTTTCTCTCTTTTTCCTCCAATATAGAAAGACCGGTCCATCTAGATAATGTCCTTCCTCTATCTGTATCTTTCATTGAGATAAGTTCATCAAGGTCCTTTGAATCAGCAGAAACTATCAAATCAAAATCTTTATCACTTCCGATTGTTTCTTTGATAATTTTGTTGGTCTTTCGGATGCTTTCCCCTTGAAGATTTGTTTCCTTGTCGTCATTTTCATCATCAAGTTCTTCACAAACACCATTAGGAAGTTTCCGATACCATTCAACCTTATTTGTTATTTGTTTTGTCTTCTTGCTCTTGTCTGGTCGTATCAGTCTCCTGCGGATAATGTAGTCATCTCCGCCAATTTCAAGGGTACATTCAACAAATACCTCATTATTGTCCGGAAGATAATTGTTGAAATAATCTTCAAATTTATCCGCTTTCCCGGACTTTGTTTTTCCGAACAATGCGAACCGGATGAGGTCATTTGCAAACGTGCTTTTTCCACTCTTATTGGCCGGCTCCCCATTAAGAAGTATCAATCCATGGAACGTCGTAAGGTCAATGTAATTATCTTCTCCGTATGATAAGAAATTACTCCAACGAATTGACTTTATTTTGTATTTCCTTGTTTTGGTATAAGAATCATAGTCAATTGTTTCATTAATCATGCTGTCGATTTTTTCTATCTCCGGCATGTTTGCATTGATGTTATTCTTGTTCAAATATTCTTTAAACAAGGAGTGTTGAAAATTCAAGTCAAGTACGTTCATATCAGAATCTTCAGCCAACGATAGAGCCTTACCGTTAACCTCTGATACGAATACCGGCTGTACAATGATTTGTTTTTTGTCAATGCCGTACTTTTTTGCTGCGTTTGCTATGATTGTATTTTCTGCTTCTTTCGTGTAATCAATAGACTGAACTTCCCATTTGATTGCTACTTTTGCACTTTTACCGATTTTTGGTTTAATCATTATTTAAGTCTTCTTTTTTTCGGTTTATTTGCTGTTTCCGTTAAAATTATATTTTCTAGAAAATTTGTCGTTTCATCTATCTTTGTTTCTTTTTCGGGTATCTCATTTGTTTGACTAACTGCTTCATTTACAACATTTTCTGTATTTTTTTCCTCATTATCAAGGTGTTGTAGGACTTCATTAACAAATGCATCCCTATCGGTTTTCATAGAGGAGAATGGTGTATCTCCATATTTTTCATATATGAAGGACTTTTTAAGTAGTTCGTTTGCAAACTTTGTAGGACTAAGCCCGTTTTCTTTGGCATAATCTTTAATTTCAGACCACAAATCCTTATCAATGCTTACATTTATTTTTTCATTATTTGCCATATAATCAAAATCTTATGGAGAAGATACAAAAAAAATAATAAAAAAACAACAAAAACCATTTACATTCATATAATTTTATCTTATTTTATATGCAAATGTTAATGATTTGATGGAGAAACAAGATATTATATATCCGAGAGTAATAATGGGACTTGATGTGAGTACTGCATGTATTGGTGTCAGTATCGTGGTGGATAATGGCGAAGATAAACCTAAAATATTGAAACTCACACATATATCTCCTAAAGTAAATAAGAAAATCAAAGGTATAGAGGCGTTGTTTCTACGTAAGGATATCTTTGAAAACGAATTTTTAAATGAAGTGACCGGATACGGAATAACCGATGTTGTAATTGAGGAACCGCTCTTGTCGTCAAACAATACAAATACGGTTGCAACGCTTCTTAGATTTAACGGAATGATATCGGAGTCAATATATCGTCGTCTTGGAATAGTTCCGAAATTTATTTCCTCTTATGATGCCAGAATGTTTTCTTTCCCTGAATTGGTGTCACTACGTAAATTTAATAAGAAGGGTGTTGAATATCCGGAAAAACATATAGACAATGCAATTAAGAAGGGTAATGTTGTGTTATTTGGCTCATATCCATTTGATGTTGATAAAAAAATGGTCATGATGAATATGGTTAATGAGAACTTTAAAGATATTGAATGGCTGTACAACGCAAAAGGTGAATTGAAGAAGGAAAACTACGATGCTTGTGACTCATTGATTTGTGTTCTTGCATATATCAACGTAAATCATAATGGACTTGATACCGTTCGGATTCTGAGTAGTGAAAAAATTAAAAAGGAAGATAGTATTGAATATGAATATATAACAAAAATATGGGATAGGGAATACAAGAAAAAAATCGTTCTCAATACCATACCAGACGAAAACGTATGATTAGTACGCCATAATTGTTAGTTTTTTTGCCGCCTTCCGTAGAGAGGGCGGTTTTTTTATTTTTTAGGGTTTTTATTTTTTGTTTTCACTTAACTATTTATAAGAGAAATATAATGCATAGTTCAATATATAAAAACGAAAATTAATACTCAGATGAAAAATAGATTACAATTCAGACACTGCCCAAGAATTTTCAACAACAAAGAAGAAATCAAGGCACATCTCGTAGGTCTTTTCAATAATGACAATTCACCGTTAAAACCGGCAATGGCAGCAGAGCCGTTAGTCCTTTATTATAAGGAATCGGGTGAAACGGATGTCAATGCTGTTCTGGCGTTAGGAAGACCGACCTCAAATGACGAATATTTTCTCATTGATGTTGCCGGTATTCAGAAAGACATTGAAGTTCTTGCTGACGAGGTATTCAATATTTCCGATGTTTCAGAAAGACTTGACCAGGAGATAGAAGACAGGATTTCCGGTGATACAAAACTCGGAAATATCCTTAAGAGAATTTGTGAAAGTGCCGGTTTCAATAACGATGGCGAAGATATGGGTGCCTATGATGATATAGCCCACGATGCAACCCATTATATTGTCAGTGCATTAAATCTTGCAAATGCTGATGTTCTCCTTGATGAAGCAATTTGGCAGAACCATGTTGATATCGTCCACAAGGCAGCAGAATTAAGAGAAGACCTTAAAGTATCCCTTGAAAGAAATGTCAGTGCACGTACCCTTGTCAGTTACGATTTATTACAAGGCGGTCAACTGGTTGGAGAGATTGAAATCCCTTCCGACAGAAATATTGCAAGTGGTGAATTAATTAGGAATGATAATGGTGAATATATATTAAGATTTTATGTCGCAAACGAAAATGATGCAATTATTGATTCGTTTGATGTCAATGTAGAAAACCTTGAAGATATATATGTCGGTGGTTCTGGTGTTTCCATTGAAGGTAATGTTATTTCCGTTGATATTCCCGGATTCATTGGAAATCTTAATTCTGTCGTTAGCGGCGAAAGCAACGGATTCAAAGTCGTCGTTGCACAGTTAGAAGGTCGTTTATCTGGAGTAACGGTTGAAGCGCCGGCCATGGACAATATATTATCGGCGGCAAATGCATATACCGATTCCGTTGCGGCTGATGTACTTGAACAGGCAAAAGAATATACCGATGAAAACGTCACCAGCATTTATAAAGTTAAAGGTTCGAAGACTTATTTTGAAGAACTTGCTGAAATTGAAGACCCTCAGGTTGGTGATGTTTGGAACGTTGAGAATGAATACAGATATACAGGAAATACCGGTGAGATTAAGATTTATCCGGCGGGTTCAAATTTCGTATATGTTAAAGATGAGTATGCAGCAGTAGGACGTTGGGACCCTCTTGGTGGACAAACTTATGACATGAACCTTTATCTCACAAAAGAAGAATTCATGTCTTATAGTAGTGCAAGTACCGGAGCATTGAACGCAAAGATTGATGCATTAAGTGCTGGTACTGTACAAGAAATCGAAACGCTCAACAATAAGGTTGATAGTATTGCTTATACAGGTGATGATTATCTTATCATTAACAACAGTGCAAGAACTATTCAACATACGAGAGTGATTGCTTCCTTAGACGAGCTTGATAGTGTCGAATCCGCAGGTACTTGTTTCATTGATGCTTATGTTGTTAAGATTATGAAGGAACAACTCGAAGAACTTATCAGAGAGTCGGTCAATGAAAATAAGGTTAAGAGTATTGTAGCGAACATGATTAAGGGCACGGATAAAGAAATCGCAGTTGTAATGAAGGATATGAACGGTGATGTCACTGAAAATACAATGAGTGCCGATACCATTACGATTTCCTTCGCTGATGATGCTTACTTTGAGGCATCTCTTCCGGGAGAAACCGACAATAATATGGAACCGTAACATTATAACACAACGTATCGTCATAGAATTCCTGTCCGTAAAAGACGGGAATTTTTATTTATAGAGAGCCGTACAAATAGGAAAATCCGTCTATTTATATAAAAATATCGTTATTAAGCATAAATAACTTAAAAAATATATTTAAATGGCTGACTTTGAAAAAGTTCTCTTGAAAAGAAGTGATGATGTAGTAAATAATTCTCCGAAATTGCCATCAACAAGTGATTTAGAATACGGTGAAATAGCATTAAATTATGCAGATGGACATGAAACATTGTCAATAAAAAACAACAATAATGAAATTGTGACTTTTTCATCCGACTCCGTGCTTGACCAGAAATACGTATCAAGTGCAAATCTTAATTCACTTAGTGGTTCTGTTGTAGCACTCAGCGCCGCTACTCTTGATACCGAAGATGTTCAAGAGATAGTTGAAGGATATGGTTATATTACGTCTTACACAGAAACAGACCCTACGGTACCTTCTTGGGCTAAAGAGAATACAAAACCATCATATACTGCATCTGAGGTCGGTGCTCTTCCTACTGGTTCAACACTGGATGATGTTGCTGATGGAACTACAAGGAAATTAAGCAATTACGTAACAATCACAACATATAATGGACATACCGGTGATACGACTGCTCACGTAACTTCCGGTGAAAAAAGTACATGGAACGGAAAACAGGATGAAATAAGTGACCTGCAAGAAATACGTGATAATGCGGCGGCCGGTGCAGCAAAAGTAAGCAATGTTCAGTCAGATTGGAATGCGACGACTGGACTTGCGGTAATATTGAATAAACCGACAATACCTTCCGTTGATGACTATTTTGATGATGTTGAATACGTATCTTCTGCAAAAACCATCGTGTTCAGGAATAATGGTGTCCAAAAGGCAACCATTGACGCTACTGATTTTATTAAGGATGGAATGGTGAGTTCTGTTACCATAAGTGGTGGAAATATGGTTATAACATTTAACACGGATGCTGGACGTGAGGATATTACACTTTCTCTTACGCAGATATTCAACCCGAACAACTATTATACAAAGGATGCTACTGATGAAAAATTCGTAACAAGTGCACAAACAAAGTCACAAATTGAAGGATATGGGTACACGACAAATGTTGGTACTATAACCGGTATTAATATGAATGGTGAAAGCAAGGGTACTTCTGGCGTAGTCGACTTAGGTACGGTTCTGACATCATTTACTGAAACACAACTTAGTACAGGAAGTACAAGCGGAACGGGAAATGTTGTTACAAACTTGTCAGTATCAAACCACCAAATCACAATGACGAAAGGAATGACGATACCTGATTGGGCTACCGCTTCTACAAAACCGTCATATACCGCATCTGAAGTTGGTGCTCTTCCTACCGGTACTACACTTGATAGTGTTACCGATGGAACCACAAGGAAATTAAGCGATTATGCTACTAGCGCCAACGTAACGACATTATCCGCATCAACCACGGGTATCAATGCAACACTTACAGCACATACAGGCAATACAGGTATACACTTACCGGCCGTTACAGCTTCAGATAACGGGAAGGTATTGCAAGTCGTTAATGGAGTGTGGACGTTGGTTACGCCGGTCATTGTTTACACCGGAAGTAACACGCCTAGTGATTCTCTTGGAAACAACGGAGATATATACATACAGATATAATTAATTTTTGACAATGGATTGTATGACAATATTTATGTAAGGGACGTATAAGTAAGAAATGGGTAAGCCAATATCAATATCAAGCTCAGTAACCGTTAATATTGGGAGTTATAGTGGGAACAATTCATATGTTTCAACAGGTACATCATACCCACCTTCAAACGGTATAAAATCTTCTGGTACAACATCGGGATATGCCGCATTTTCCGGAAATAGTACAAATAATGCCGGATATGCTTATTATAAATTCGAAACAATAACAATACCTGCAGGTGCAACGGTTACTTCCGTTTCATGTTCTGCAAGGTCAAGTTTAAGTAATACAAGTAGGGGTAACTCTGGTTTACAACTAATGGCGGGCTCAACCACTAAAGGGAGTGAAACGACTGTTAATAGTACAACATCAACTGTGTATAATTTGACACCCGGTAGTTGGACGGCGGAAGAGATAAATCAAGGTGTTACATTAAGGATAAGGGTTACAAGGACGTCCGGTAACCAGTCGTTTGCACATCGTTTTTATGGCGCAACGTTATCCGTTAGTTATTCATATGAAGGGTATGAATATACAATATCTTCAATAAGTAATGTAGATGGAATAACAATCTTACCAGATGTACAGGATATCTTTTCAGGTGATGACGCAGTAGTAGAGATATTTGGTGATTCATTAGATAACATCACGGTTGAGGATAACGGAACAGACATTACTAATTTACTTGTTGAGAGTGCCACACCATCAACTAGTTCTGTCGAATCAGTACCACAATCAACATTTACAACCGGTTTAAGTTCTTCAAATGCTGCGTTTTATGTTTCACAATCAAATAGTACTATAGTAAGATTGCAAGACCCTATAGGACATACTGCGGAAAATCCGGCCTCACAACCATACTCAAATCAATGGACATATGTGAAGGACAATAATCAAAATACAGCAAATGGTTGGATTATTTTTGATTTTGATTTTTCATCCATACCATTAAACGCAACCATTACTGGTGTTGAAGTAAAATGTTATGGTGCAAAGGAAAACACATCAACCGGTACACAATATATATCAAGGGTAGGATTATATGCAGGTACGACACTTAAGAGTACTGAACAGGAATTTACATCAACAAGCCCATATATAATGACAATAAACAATCCGGGTAGTTGGACAGTATCCGAACTCCAAGATGCGAAACTGAGACACACGGTTGCTTATTATGGTGGATGGATTGGTGGTATATCTTGGACGGTGACATATACTTTACCATCAACAAAATTTTGGTCATATACGTTAACCAGCGTTGCAACGGACCATACCATTATTGTCAAGGAAGCGGTTATTATACCACCGGACGAAGACCCACAAAAAGAATATTATCCCATAACAATATCAAGTATCAACGCTTCAACCGACCCAAGAAAGGGTACAGTTAGAATTGAAAGTGGTGATAGTCAGACGGTTTATATATATCCAGATGACCCTGAATTGACATTGGCTTATGATAACGGCGTTGATGTTAGTTCAATGTTGGTCAGTCATCATGGTGAACAAGCAACGTCAGCAATAACTACCGCTCCGGGTGCTTCTTATGGTTTTGTTTATTCTCAATCTACGGGATATTATGTATCAGATAACGAAGGAGTAGATAAAAGTGCAGCAGTATCAATCATTACACTTAATTTACCCGTAAGATGCCTGGTTACTATAGAATATATAAACTATGCGGAAGCGACTTATGACTTCGGTGTGTTCGGTAATGTTGATGTTCCGTTGAATACCAATTACTATGCCGCAGGAAGTGGTGGTGCTAATATAACGGATTCGAGCTATAAATTAGCATGTAACACAAGTGCATATAACTCGTCAACAGTAAGGACATTAACATATGAAATAGAGTCCGGTGAACATTCTATTTATGTTAAGTATTCAAAAGATGATGCAACAAGCGATAATAATGATACACTACAGTTTAGAATCGCATCTATTGAAGAACTCGAGTCAAACTTATATTACACCTATGATTTAACAAATATTAATAGTGAACATTCTCTTATTTTCATATTTGGTGATGTAAGTTATTATTTTGTGGAATCATCAATACATAATGCTAGTACAAGTGGGTGCAAATTGTTTCCAAGCGGTCAGATGGTACAAATGCCGGGAGATAATTATACACTGACAATAGTTCCAGATAATGAGACAGATACGGTTACTGTGACAGATAATGGTATTGATGTCACCAGTAGTTTGCAAAGGAAGGAGATTGAAACAGAAAAAGAGGGCGTTACTAGTGTTACGGTTAACTTTGTCTATACATTAACAAACATACAGACAGGGCACACATTGGTCGTACGTTGCACAAAGGTAATAGAAACGGTCAATATGTTCCTGAAAGAAAGTGGGTCTTGGGAAAACATCAGCCGCGCATATATTAAAAATGATAACAGATGGGAAGAGGTGAGTGATTTAACAACAATTTTTACTGACGGAAAACTTTATATAAGTGATTTACAGTAACTTATCACCATTGTTATCTTTTTTAAACCTTAATACCGAGTAACCACCTGTATATTTGTGTACTTCAAGCCCTGCATGCTTATTAGCTAATTTTTCGGTATAAAACAATATAATCTACTATTTATATAAAAAGATTAATTATGAATAATAGGATGTATACGGTATACGAGCATGTTTCGAAAGACGGAAAACGTTATATCGGAATAACCAGCCAAAAGGTTACTATCAGATGGAGGCGTGGAAACGGATACGTGAAAAACATACACTTTTATAGGTCGATACAAAAATATGGTTGGGAAAACTTTGAACACAACATATTGGCTGAAAACGTAGATGAAGAACAAGCCAAAATCATTGAAAAAGAATTAATCAAGAAATACAAAACAACAGACCCGGAACATGGATATAATGTAACTCTTGGCGGAGATACTAGACAACCTTGTCCGGAATATGTTAAAGAATTAATTAGGCAAAAAAACAAGGGAAAACCCAAAAGCGACGAAACAAGAAAACGAATGTCAGAAGCGGCCAAAAAAAGAGGACCGAGACCACCTATGTCTAAAGAACAAAAAGAAAAAATCTCCAAATCTTTAATTGGTAATAAACGTGCGTTAGGAAAACATAACAATACGAAATCTGTTGTTATGTGTGATATGGATAATACAGTATTAAAAGTGTTCAAAAGTGCTGTTGATGCAGGAAATGAGATGGATTGTTCTCCTTCTGGGATAGGTGTTGCTTGTAAAGAGAACATGAAAAGTGAAGGGTTAGATAAAACAAAGTATGGTGGTATTTATTGTGGTTATAAATGGTTTTTTCTTGATAAACAAAATAGAATCATTAACAATAATCATGGTTACAAGGAAAACGGTAGAAATACTCCTATAATACAATATAATTTACAAGGAGAAAAAATTAAAGAATTTGACAATATAAAACATGCAACAACAGAAATGGGGTTTTCGCGAAATAGTTTATGTTTTGCACTAAAGAAAAGAGATAAGGCGGTTTATAAAGGGTTTTTATGGGTTAGAAAAAAATATGTTTAATTGATATGATTTTTGCTTTTAAAGTATAAACGGCAATTTTTGTCGACCCCAAGACCGGCGTGTTTGTTTGCCCAAGATTCTGAAAACCATGAATAGTAACATCTTGTAAACCCAAAAATCGCATTCAATAAGGAAGGTAACCCAATGACGAGCAGATAGAGTGGTCCCCATATTTTACTATCAACAGTGTGTCCATCAACCTCATGTGCGACGTGTGTGTCTTTTTGTCCCAGTGTAGGTGAAACAAATGATAATGGTCCTAATGATATACCACCATGCATTTTCTCACCAATGAAACAGAAATTATAATGGTCATCACGTATCAGTTTAAGTTCCCCAAGAAAACCCATCATAATGACAGATATGACAAATTGTGGTAATTGCCATATACTTAATAATGCAAATATAACCGTATATAAAAACTTATGAAAATCTATAAGTTTCTATTTCCTGCCTCACAGAACCACCACTTCTTAGGTCATTAAGACGGTCGTCCACGGTTGGGTTCTCCACAGGCTTAAATTCGGGAGTACGGCTCCCTATTATTCTTAAACCTTCATTCATAATGTTAATTGCTGCGTTGTTGTCTCGGTTATGGTGCGCACCACAGACAGGACAGACCCATTGTCTTTCGTTAAGTTTCAAATCCTTGTACTTGTATCCGCAAGTGTGACACAGTTTTGAGCTTGGGAACCATTGGTCGACCAATACAACTGTCTTACCATTGACAAATGCCTTGTACTGAAGAATTTCCTTGAATTTATAGAATCCAACTTCGTGCACTGCCTTTGCAAGGTTGTGGTTTTTCAACATACCATTAACGTTCAGGTTTTCAATACAGACAGTATCGTAATTTGATAACAATGTATTAACCACAGAATGAATGTAGTTGTTCTTTTGGTTTGTGAGGTGTTCAAACATCTTTGCTAATTTTAGTCGTTCCTTTTCTCTGTTATGTGAGCCTTTTTGTTTTTTACTGATTTTCCGTTGCTGTTTAGCTATACGCTTCTCCATATTTTTAAAGAAATGGAGATTCTCAAACACTTCACCGTCGGATGTAATTGCAAAGTCTTTAATCCCAAGGTCGACACCAACGGATTGTCCTGTTTGGTTAAACTTAACGAACTCATTGTTTGGAAACTCTATAAGAATGGATAATTCATACTTCCCTGACTTGGTTTTCGTCAATGTGGCACTTCTTATATTATTCTTATGGGCTTTTAATCTGTTCCAATAAAGTTTTGAACACCTAAATGGTATGTTTTTGAAGGTTTTTGTTAATGTTATGTGTCTTGTTTCAAAAGAATTTTTAGACGAAATTGCTTCCAATGGAAACAAAGCCGTTTGAACATCCTTTTTTGATTTGAATTTAGGATAACCCTTGTGTTTGTTAAAGAAATTGTCAAAAGCACTGAAAACTTGTCTCATGGACTGTTTCATTATCTTCGTATTCTGTTCTTTCAACCAAGAAAAATCCTCGTTTTTAAGAAGTACCCCGTGAAAATGCTTTGAAAGGTCACACATTGAAAGGTTTTCTTTGGTTTCCTTGTATGTATTCATTTTTAAATCGAGCATATAATTAAACACAAACCTGTAGCAACCGAGAAGTTTATTAAACTCCTCCGTTTGCTTTTTGTTCGGGTACAATCTTATTTTAAGTGCTCTTAACATTTTTTTAGGGTTATACCCATAAATAGTTTGAAAATTGAAAAAACTTTTGTAATTTAATAAAAAATAAGAAAAAATCTTAGATTTTAATAAATTTTTCTTTAACTGTTAATGACCCAATATAATATATTTTTTTTCTTCATAATCTCACTATTTATTATAGTAATAAATATCCATTTGGCATGAAAATCGTTATAACGGAAGAAACATTGAAAAAGCTCATACTAAACGAGGCTATGGCCGACGTTAAAGCTGCTATGGATAAGGCAAATGCTACATATTACAAACTAAATCCAAACGCAGCCAAAAGAGAAATAGTAACCGGCAATACTTATAATAACGATTTTTCTCTTCGGGGTTTATTTAATACACGTGGCAACGGACAATATTCTCCCGCCGATTCATATGCTCCGGTAAACGTTGGAAATCTTGGAAATTGGAACGTCGGAAAATCAATACAATATATTCTTTCTCATGCAACAGGACAAAGCGGAAATTGTGCAAAACATGTAGAAGATGCGATTGCTGCAGGTGGGCTCCCGAGAATGAGTTGTGGCGAAAATGGTGGAGATAATTATGCCCATTCCTTACATACAACCGGCGTTCTTAAAAAATATGGCTTCAATATGATTGGTAGTGGCGTTCTAGAACCAAATGGAAATATCAATGGCGGTTTAAACCCAGGCGATATTATTATCCTTGAAACCGGTAAGACAAACAAGAACCACGCTGCAATGTGGACGGGAAATCAGTGGGTATCGGATTTTAGACAAAAAAACGCGAATGTTTATGGTTTGCGGGCACAGTATTGGATATATCGATATGCCGGTGGAAAATTCTAATTTGTTTTTCTGATTTTATTTTTGTATCTTTACTATTGCCTTCAAATATGGTGGGGAAACAATGCCGTATCGTATATCGGTAGTACACAAGTTTTTGGCACTTGTAGGCTCCGTTCAACTCGGAGTACGGCAACTAATAACAAACACTTTAAAATTATGACAATTAAAGACTTACGTGAAATCTTGGTTCATTTTCAGGACCATAAGTACGATGAGTATGAGGTTGAATTGTGGGATTACAACCATCAGCAAAATTTGGGGTGGGGTCCTTCTTTTGCTTTGAGTCATCCCGACAAAAGACTTACGTTTCCGGTTGATGTAAAAGATGTTGATGGTGTGACAATTATGGAACGACTGAAAAAAATGAAAGAAAATATTGAGAAGGATTTTGAAGGGTAAAATATTTTTTGTACATTTGTATTGTAAAAAAGAAATATATTAACGTATTTAAAGTATTAAAAACTTATCAGATGAAACAAATTTTAATCGATGGAAGGATTGGTAAGAATGCAGAAGTACTTACCACTGTCACGGGAAAGAAGTATCTCCGTTTCCCTATTGCTAATGATACCTATATTAATGGTGAGAACAAGACGGAATGGTTTGATGTAACATGTTATGACCCATTTATTGTGGAAAAACGCGCATCATTTTTGACTAAGGGTCGTTTTGTGATTATTTCTGGCACATTAAACACGGAAGTTAACGCAAAGAACGGTAAAATCTACCTTAATCAATATATCACCGCTCTCAGTATCGATACGCCGTCAATGGGAACAAAGAAGGAGGAAAACACCGAGGAAACGGTCTCCACTTATACAGGAGGTACGACACCAACATTTGACACAAAACCAGTGGAACAGCCGAAACAAGTCGTTGAGGTAAAGAAACCAGAACCTGTTTTTTCTTACACCGCGTCAAGTAGTTCTTTAAATGACATGAGTGATGACGATGACCTTCCGTTTTAAATAATTCCTTTGGAGGGGAGGAAAGGGAATGGACCGCAACAGGTGAATGCCTTTATGGGTGTTTACCTGTTGTTTTTTTGTGATTTTTTTTGTATATTTATTTAAAATTATTAAAAATTATGAACGAAATAGTTAAAATTGAGAATGTTAATGAGTTTGACGAATTCATTGCAAATAATAAGAAAGTGATTGTTAAGGCTACTGCAGAGTGGTGTGGTCCCTGTCGTGTACTTGAAAACACATTGAAGAACCTTGATAAAAAGGAACTTGGAGACGTTGTTATTGCTGAGTTTGATGTTGACGAGGCAGATGATGTTTCTAAAAAGTTGGGAATAAGGAACATACCGGTTCTGTTCTTCTATAAGGATGGTGAGGAAAAGGAAAAATTGGTTGGAAATGTTACGGCAAATAATATATATGGAACAATAAGGAAGATGTAATATGTTGATTTTCAAGTATATTTCTTGTATTATAGCAATTCTTTCAACATCTTTTTATATCAGTGAAATCATAACGGTATTAAAATCCGGTGCAGAATTGTTTTTGCCATGGAAGGATGGTGCAAAACTTACTGGGATGGAGATACATACAATTACCAGAAGGGTAGCAGCAGTATTGATGGCTATATTCTGGGGTATAGTGATTGTTTTTTGATATGGTACCGGAATTTGATTGGATGAACGAAAGGGTTGAAAAGACCATTGATGCTAATTGGTTGTATAATACCATTTGTCTCTTTTTGGGAAGGAGAACGACGAAACTTACATACAAGGAGCTCTATCTTATTCTACGAAGTATTAATGAAAAAAATTTAGGTGAAGAAGAATCGGACAAGGCATCTTTATCAAAGGTCATTGAAATATACAAATACAATAACGGTGTGCTTCCATTAGGTATTTAATGTTATTATGAGGGATTATAATCATTTTGTAGTACTGGCGGCAGGAGATAACCCTAAGGAACTCATGGACAAATATGACTTGAATAAAAAAGTTGAGCCATATGTTGTCTATAGATTCAAGGACGCCGCAATATTGAAGAAACATTATATTGAACTATTGTGTGGGCTTCTTAAATCTGAACACTTATCTGATGATGAGAAGGAGGAGATTAAGGATAATATTGAGGACACAAAAAATAAAGAAGACATTCAATTCTATCTGGATTATACGGAGGGTTACGACTATGATAAGGAAACCGGTGATGCGATAAGTGATATTAATCCGGATGGAAAATGGACCGCATGTAACATAGGAAAGATATTTTCAATTCCATTTATAACCAAGGACGGGAAGAATACATTTTCAGAATTAAAAAGGAATATTGATTGGGGAAGAATGCATTTGTTTGGGTCTGAAATCTATGAAACAACATGGGACGTCGTTATGGGAGGAAAGAAACCGGAGACAGAATTGGAATTGAAGGTATATGAGAACATGAAGAACCGAATCGGATATTTTCAAAAATTTGGCTGCAAGGAAAAATATGTCGCAAGCAATACTGCGTTCTGGTGCTATGGATATGTTGATAAGAATGGGTGGATTGAATTGGGTGACAGGGACGACCAATTTGAATGGATGACCAAGTTTTATGATAAGTTTGTGGTACCATTGTCTGATGATACACTGTTAACATTGTTTGAGTGTAGAAGGGATTAATAAAGAAAAAAAAAGCCATAGTTTATGCTACGGCTTTTTTTCCGTTTATATTGTGGTTAGTCATTAAGTCGCATCTTGTACTGTCCAGTTATTAGGAATACCATTAACACCAGTTGCCCAGCCACTCATCGAAGGATTTTTAACAAATGTACCTGAATTTGTTTGTACGCCATCTACCCAGTTTTTTGTGCATTCACTTGCTGATATATTTGTTGCAAGACATTTTATGTAATTAAGGTTTGTACAACCGGTAAACATGCCATTATAACAATAATCCGCTAATGTTGTTGCTGGTAAATCTGGTGCTGTGGTAAGACTTGTACACTTATCAAACATATTACTATAACAACGATTTGCCAATGTGGTAGCTGGTAATTCGGGTACTGTTGTTAAATTTGTACATCTTCTAAACATTCCGTTGTAACATTCCTTAACCAATGTAGTTGATGGTAATATTGAAGGTGCTGTGGTTAACCCGGAACAACCTTCAAACATATAATTATAACATTCTTCTGATAAACCGGTGGCCGGTAATTCAGGCGCTGTAGTAAGACTTGTACAAAATGTGAACATCTGACAATAACAATATTTTGCCCCGGATAGATTAGTGGCGGGTAATTCCGGTGCATTCGTTAAAGCGTAACAACAATTAAACATATTTCGATAACAATAATCCGCTAATGTTGTTGCCGGTAATATTGAAGGTGCTGTTGTAAGTCTTGTACAAAGTGTGAACATCTTTTCATAACAATTAAATGCTCCGGATAGATTAGTGGCTGGTAGTTCTGGTGCTGCCGTTAAATAGAGACATTCATAGAACATGTTGTTATAACAACCCTGCGCTAAAGTTGTTGCGGGTAGTTCTGGTGCTGCCGTTAAATAGTGACATTGCCTGAACATGTACTGATAACAATAATTTGTCAAAGTAGCGGCCGGTAATAACAAATCACTAGCGTCTGTTAATCCGGTGCAATTTCTGAAAAAATAATTAAAGGTATAACCAGATTTTAATGTACTTTCCGCCGCAAAATCATCACTCTTAATCAAACTCATTATATTACCACTCAATTTAAAGTTACACGTTGTTCCATTAAAAGAATTGTATCTTGATGAGCCAGAACTATATGTTGTATTGTTTCCTCTGAATTGCACAGTATCCCCACTGACAACACTGATACTTGTTCCACCGGTGCTGCTTGTTATGCTTGTCCATTCACCGTCGTTCTTTTTATATTCAATTGTACAAGTATATGCAGTATTTTGTGCCTTCCAAATAATATTACCATCACCAGTAATTTCAAATGTAAGCGGTCTTCTATATCTTTCAAATTCTTTTCTTACGTCCTTGTTATATCTTAATAATACCGGCGCGTCTTCACCTTCTTCTTCAAAGTGCACGCTAACATGTGGTTCAGTATATCTTTCACTTCCTGTATATTTTTGATAATCAATAACGTCGTCGAAATAATGAATATATTTCTTTTCGGGATTAAATTCGTACTCTTCTGTGAATATTTCCATATCTATATAGGTATTTTTTCTTTAAATATAAATAGGTAGATAAATAGGTTTCTAAATATGTCTAAAATAAAATAAGCCACACGTTTTATTGTATGGCTTATAAGTTAGTAAAAGTGAATTATTTTATGCGTTAAATAATATAAGAATTAAGTTGCGTCTTGTATTGTCCAGTTTGCAGGAATACCATTACTACCGGTTGTCCATGATGTCATTGAAGCGTTCTTAACAAATGTACCAGAACTTGCAACACCATTTACCCAATCTCGCGTACAATTACTCGCTGAAATATCTGTTGCTAAACATTTGATATAATTTAAATTACTACAATATGCAAACATATATTGATAACAATAATTTGCCAAAGTAGTAGCTGGTAGTTCAGGTGCTTTTGTCAGACTTCTACAACCATAGAACATACTATTACAACAATCATATGCTAATGTTGTGGCTGATAGTTCAGGTGCTGTAGTTAAACTAGTACAACCTCTGAACATTTCTCGATAACAATATTGTGCCAATGTTGTTGCTGGAAGCGCAGGTGCTGTAGTAAGACTTGTACAACCTCGGAACATATAACTATAACAATTATTTACTAATGTTGTTGCTGGAAGCGCAGGTGCTGTAGTAAGACTTGTACAATCTCGGAACATATAACTATAACAACTAGATGCTAAAGTAGTTGCTGGTAATACTAAATTTTCTGCTGTGGTTAATCCTGTACAACCATAGAACATATAAATATAACAATATTCTGCTAATGTTGTGGCTGGTAATTCAGGTGCTTCTGTTAGACTTGTACAACCATAGAACATATAACTATAACAACTATATGTTAATGTTGTTGCTAGGAGAACCAAATTACCAGCACTGGTTAGTCCCATACAATTCCTAAACAATGACATAAATGTATATGCACTTTGTAATGTAGTAATTGTAGCAAAATCAGTACTATTAATTAAACTCATTATATTACCCTTAACATTAAATTGGCATGTTGTATCACTAAATGTATTATAACTACTAGAATTAGATGAATAAGTTGCATTATCACCTCTGAATTGAAGAATATCACCAGCAACAACACTAATACTCGGTGCTGAAGAACCTGTTGCACTTGTTAT